>Ga0209698_10000490_pt1 | contig 45572 bp, 31 predicted proteins | sample LitLauG_LLR_2012_FD_187203 | JGI IMG/M metagenome (GOLD analysis project Ga0209698, IMG submission 187203) | Freshwater sediment microbial communities from Pennsylvania, USA - Little Laurel Run_MetaG_LLR_2012 (SPAdes) (version 2) | ecosystem: Environmental > Aquatic > Freshwater > Creek >...
CGCGATCGGCCGGCTGTCGTACCGAAACTCGCTGTCATAGTCATCCTCAATAATCCAAGACCCCGTTTTTTCGGCCCAGTCCAGTAGTTGAAGGCGCCGTGAGGCGCTCATCGTGACACCAAGGGGAAATTGATGGGAAGGCGTAACAAACGCAGCCCGTGCCTTGCGGCATCGCTTGATGCCAGCAGCAACATGCATGCCCTCCTCGTCAACGGGTACCGGTACAAGACGACATCCGGTCAGCGTGAAAGCGTTACTTGCCAGATGGTAACCCGGCTCTTCTATCCATACGGAACTCTCAGGATCGAGCAGAACGCGAGCCGAGATCTCAAGCGCCTGCTGAGAACCGCTCACGATCATGATTTGCTCCGCTTCGCAATGCACCGATCGCGCAGTTCTCAGATAGATCGCTATCGTCTTTCGAAGTGCCTCGGAGCCCATCGGATCGCCATAGTGAAAGGACCTGGCAGACATTTCTCTACTGCGACGCGCGACCAGGTTTGACCAGATGTAAAGCGGAAATTGATCAACCGCAACTTGCCCGACACCAAATGCACCCCAGCCCCTCAGCCATGGAGGCCTTTCAGGGACAGGGAGGCGGGAAGAGCGGCGGGCGACCGGCCTGGGTCCGGAGCGGCTTGGAGTGAATCGCACACGAGTTGGCGCACTCGACGTGAACTGGTCCGGAAGGGAACTGGAAACGACAGTCCCTGCGCCGACGCGACTCTCAAGGTACCCTTCCGCCACCAGCTGGGCATAGGCATTCAGCACGGGGAGCCGCGAAACTCCAAGTTCCGAAGCAAGCACCCGAGTGGAAGGAATTCGCTGTCTTGGGCGCAGGCGGCCGTCGACAATTGATGCCCGATAAGCATCATAGATCTGCCTATGCAGAGCTTTGGGGGCCTTCCGGTCGACCGCGATCATGGGGAGAATCCCGGAGGCTACTCTCTTCATTACGTCCGATCATAATGGCTATAGCGAAGTCCCATCAAGTGGCCATTGTCTCAAACCACTTTCCGATCCACTATAGACACCGAGGACAGGCTGCCATGAATCTCGTAGGAAACCCCACCCTCCCACAAATCGCGGCACAGCAAATGGCGGGAAAGATGGCGCCTTTCTCTGTGTTTCCGGAAACTGCCAAGCCACCTTCCCCCCGGTTTGCCGTAAAGGTTAAGGGAAAGATTATCCTGATGAATCTTGGCGATGTGGTCTCGATTCAAGCTGAGGGCAACTACGTGTTGCTCCGGCGCCAGGCGAGTTCGTACCGGCTGCGTGAGTCTATTTCGGCAGTAGCAGACAAGCTCGGCCTATACGGATTCATTCGGATTCATCGCTCCGTGCTGGTGAACGCTTCTTGTGTCGAGGAAATCCGACCGATTTCGACGGGAGAATATAGCCTCAGAGTGAATGGCGGGAGGGAGTACACGGTCACTCGTACTTATAAGAAGAACCTCAAATCGCTCGCGGAATTCTGGATCGGCGCCGGCGGGTTCTTTAACAACCGAGACCTATAATCAGTTCTTTTGAAGCCAGCTAGTATTTCAGTACACTGCCAGACACTTAGGAATTCGTACGACATTCTCTCGAAGCAGGTTGTTTATGCACGAAACCCGGCGTGCGAGTTGCGGCTCGTAGCAGCGGGGTTGCGGTTTCGGCGAGAGTTAGTCCGTCGACTCGGATCATAGTGCGCGAGGCAAAGCGGGCACCCTAGGGTCGGTGCTCCCTGACTTTCGCATAGGGCAATACGGACCTTTCGCCGCAACGAGTGTTTTCGCGTCTCAACTCTAAGATTGGCGCGAGAACAATTATGGCGAAGAGAACTTGCTGGGCTATTCCTGCAATGTACACCGCCATTTGCGACTCAATTGAAAGCAGCCCCGGTAGCAACGCGACACCGATACTGGTCAGTAACAAACCCGATGAAGCACGCAGAAAAACCTTATGAAAAAATCCAAGTAATAGACCGAGGCACGGCATGATGAGGAATGGTCCAAGCCACGCGTCCTCCCGCCGATACCGGTACGAAGCCCATGGAATCCAGCACAAGGAAAATGGCGCAGCAAGGTTCGCCCATGTGCACGTTTCTGCATCCTCGACAGTGACCCTTGCGGGGCGCAGTATTCTCGCAAATTCAAGAGTTCCGCTTTGTAGTCGGGGGAGTAATGGCCTGACTAAATCCGCCAAGACCCTATAAAGGGAAGATTTGGCTGGCGGAGTTATAATGCGTGGCGCCTAGCCGGGCGTCATTGCAACATTCGGTTGACTAAGCAGTTGCGGAGGTCTTCATGCGCTCGGACCGCTTCCTCTCAGGTCTGCCCCACACAAGATTCAATCTCTTGCTGGGGCTAATAGTGTTCGTGGCGCTGGTCGCGCACGCGCAAACCTTCACCGTCCTTTACTCGTTTACAGGCCCGCCAGATGCCAAGGCTCCCGACAGCAGTCTCGTGATAGACCGCTCTGGCAGCTTATATGGGGTCACATTTGGCGGCGGCGCTTCCTATGAGGGAACTGCGTTCAAGCTCAGCTCGTCCGAGAAAGAGAGCGTGCTGTACAGCTTTCTCTCGGGGTACGGCTCGCGTCCGAATTCGGTAATACAAGACGCCGAGGGTACGCTCTACGGCACCACGACCAACGGTGGTTCCTACGGGCAAGGGGCTGTGTTCAAGATCGACCCGAAAGGAAATGAAACTGTTCTTTATAGTTTTCATGGAGCGGCCAAGTCCTTCGGGTTCGATCCCAACGCAGTGATTCGGGATGAGAAGGGCAATCTATACGGGACGACCGTGATTGGCGGCCAGGTTGGCGGGTGCTTCGGCTACGGTTGTGGAATTGTGTTTCAGCTGGATCCAGCCGGCAAGGAGACTGTGTTGTACACCTTCAAGGGAGGGACAGACGGCGGCTATCCGTCAGGGCCCATCGTCCGTGACACGGCAGGAAACCTGTACGGCATCACCGCCTATGGAGGCGATCTCAGCTGCCTTGCGCCTCGCGGCTGTGGCACCGTTTTCAAGCTTGACCCGAGCGGAAAAAAAACCGTGCTGCACAGTTTCACAGGGACGGGGGGCGATGGAGCAGAGCCCTGGTCGGGCCTTGTCAGCGACAAGGACGGTAATCTTTTTGGCTCTACCGACATCGGTGGAACGGGCCCAAACTGCACGTCTGACGAGAACGGCTGCGGAACGGTGTTCAAAGTCGATAAGAACGGCCAGGAGAAGATCCTGCACAGCTTCACCGGGAGCGGAGCTGATTTCCCGCCTATCTACGCAACTCTGGCACTGGACGAAAAAGGAAACATCTACGGGACGACTCCGAATGGCGGAAGTCAGAACTGCAACTCCGGGTGCGGCGCGATATTCATGCTGGATCCTGCTGGCAAGGCAACCATTCTGCATGAATTCGGCGGAGGTACGGAAGGAGCGACTCCTCTTGCCGGAGTGACCTTCGATTCTGCGGGGAACATTTACGGTACGACAGCCCTGGGCGGAAACTTGAACTGCAACACGGGCGCTGGTTGTGGGACGGTGTTTGAGATCACCCGCCAGGAGCACCCACGGTGATTTCTTCGCGTGTCCTGTCGCCCGATGCATGACGGCAGAAATAGTGAAGGAGATCCTATATGAGGCAGCATGTCCGACGTGCGAAAAAAGTCCGGGACCTCACCGTGCCCTATCAGCAGCGGTTGACCTCATACGTGCTCGCCGCGGCCGCCGCTGGAGTAAGCGTCCTGGCGTTGACCGCACGCTCAGAGGGGGAGATAGTTTATAAGCAAACCCACCGGGTGATTGGCGATGGAGCCAGCTTTAACCTGGACCTCACCGGCGATGGAACCGTCGACCTGACCCTCGCAAACAAACATCATGTCCTCTGCACGACTGATGGCTTTTGCAGCAGCTCACAGTATCTGGATGCCACAATGGCCGGAGCCAATCGGGTTGTATACAACGTTTACGGAGCGGTGGCCATGAAACCCGGCATGCAGATCGGGCCCAAGAACGTATGGCGCGGGGGCATTCAAAACATGGCGGTCATGCTTGGTGGCTTTGGGACTTCCGGCGTGGGCGGAAGCTGGGTCAACGTCAAGAACCGCTACCTGGGCGTAAAGTTCACCATTAAGGGGCAGACGCACTACGCCTGGGCCAGGCTGAACGTGCAGGTCCAGCTGCCGCAAACTATCACCGCGACACTCACGGGCTACGCCTACGAGACAATCCCCAACAAACCGATCGTGGCAGGTGAAACGAAAGGGCCGGATGCCGAGCTGGCATTTCCTCCGTCCTTCAAGACGCACACTATGGAAGCGCCGACATTGGCCGCGTTGGCTCTGGGAGCACCGGGATTATCGATCTGGAGACGCGAGGAGTCGGCGAGCGATAAACTCAGAAGCGAGTGATCCTAACTTCTAGCGGTAATTGGGTAACAGTCCCGCCACAGTACTCTAACCTGACGCCAACTCACTGCGTCTCCGCCAAAAATAGATAGCAAATCCGATCGCCACGATAGTCAGGATCGCGCCGAATTCGTCGATGAACCAAGCTGTTTTACCGGTATCACGGGTGAGCGGAGTGAAAATGTCCTGAATGTAGAGGTTGTGGCTCGCGTGCAGGAGCGCTCCCACCCATAGGCTTCCAGATTTCAATCGCATCCAAGCAAAGACGACGGACGTCGCCACAACCATAACGGTGAAACATGTCAGGCCGTACCACGTCGGCGTCCCGCTATTGTAGTCACTCCAAATCAGGAGGGGATAGTGCCAGAGAGCCCAGACCCCGCCGCTGATCAGAGCTGTACCGGTAAATCCCATCGTCCTGAACAGTTCTGGAACCAGAAAACCGCGCCAACCGATCTCCTCACCGAGCGCCGTCGCCAAGTTTTCCACCAAGCCAAAGCTGCCGGCCAGCAATACATACACAACCGTGGAGACAACGGGAGACGCGCGCAATTCCATGCGCGGGACAAGCTGTTGCATGAACTCGTGGTTGGGAAAACCGCCCAGCCCGCTGGCCCACACAATGGCGTAGGCCACCGTCGCGTACAGGAGCGGGATGAACCAGCTCACGATCGCGTAGTTGGCTTGCGGCCATTTCCAGCCAAGCTCCCCGAGTTTGCGACCGTTGAGCTTGAGAGTGGCCGCCGCCGCCAACGCCGGGCACCACATAATACCGACAACGTAAAGGCCTCCCCCGGCTCCGAGCTTGTGCGCCCGCAAGATCAGGAAGTAGAAGACCGAGCTGAAGGCAGAGACAAGCAGAAGAAAAGTGATCACCTGAAGTCGGGATCGCCTGAGTTCTGGCATCTGGAACCTCGATCTTGTGAACTCTCCTAACTGATACCAGGCCGCGAGGCATCGAGACCCGGTGATCTCAATCAGAACTCGTCTGGGCTATTGCTTGTCATAGAACGCGACGCTCTGCGACTTCATACCCATCGAGTCAGTAACTTCAGTAGTGACGGTCCGGCTCTTGCCATCGGCAGCGATGGCGATATGACTGGTACCGATCACTTTGCCGCCCTTTTTGGTAATCCCGTCCACGACGCGGTCATCGATCTTCTTATATGCGCGCATGTCTCCGTTGAGATCGCCTGTGAGGGGATAGTCTTTGCCATCGAACTTGCCGGTCCAAACGATGTGCGCTGGCTTACCCTTACTGTCGACACCGTCTATCGTGCATTTGATGTTGTCGCCCGCGCTTTCGTAAACGACCGTGCTATTCTTCGCGGCTCCTGAGCCAAGCTTCGACTTGGCCTCGTTAAGCTTCCAGGTACCCATCATCGGGTTTTCGGCCAGGCATAGCGTCACCCCGACAAAGCACATCACGAGCGTCAGCACCACGGTTCTTGCCCTCATGTTGAGCTCCTCTCTTTTCTCTCTCAAGGAATTGGCGTAGAAAACTCTCCGCCCGATGGCGGCGAGCCATCTTCATCATTCGAGGTTAGCTTGTCAAGATGAAGAGACGAGCGGGCGTAATGATCTGCGGAAGGTGCGATGAGCGCGCACCTAGGGCGTCTCGCCGACTTTCTGCCGGTAGGCGTCGATCTGGCGTTTGACAACCTTGAGGTCATTGCCCCACAGGTTGGCCGGCTCGATATCGTCGTTCGTGTTGGCATTCCAGCCTTCGTCGGGAGAGACGAATTCATTGAACTGATCGATGAACAGGAAGATAGGTTCTAGCTGCACCGCATAGTCCATGAAAGCCTCGAAGGTCGCATACGAGTGCTCACGCCCGAAGCGCAGCGCGTCATCGGGACAGTAGGGCGGAGCGTCGGGATGGGGGCAGCCCCAACCGTTTTGTCCAGCCGTCGCAATCGAGGCTGTGAAATTCTCCACGCGGTTGCCCGTCAAGTTGTAAGTCGGGTAGTAAGGACAATATGGTTGGACGGTGCATGTGGGATTGAGCCGGTCCACCACACTCCAGAAGCCGTATAACGGATTGATCTCGATTGGACCGTCGGGCACTCCCTGATTCTTCCAGAGATCGGGCTGACTATCGAGATATCCGGCCATCATGCGGAACGTATATTTGCTCGTGATTTCGGGGTGAGCTTTCAGAAATTTTCTGATCTGGTACCAAAGCGGATTGTCTCGCGGATTTGGATCCTGCGCCGCTCCGAGATAAATCACCATCAGCGGCTTACCTTCGTAAATCACGTTGCGCTCCGGGTACTGGCCCATGCGCGCGCCGAAATATTCAATCTCTTTTTCGAAGGCGGTTTTACCGTCGGTGTCCTTGAGCAGTACGTTCTGGTCGATTCCGCCGAGCAAGGGCATCAGCTTGAGGCGAGTGTTGAGCGGAGCCCACGCGGGGTAAAGGTTGCCGGTATTGTCGCGAATCGTCTGATTTTGTGTGCGGAATTGGGGAGTGCAATTGGGCACGTGTTTCTTGATGAAATGCTCGCTGTCAAAAATGCAGCTTACGTTGTTTGTCAGGTCGATCAAGGCTGCATCCAGGCCGAGGTACTCTAACCAAGCGACGTGCTGTTTGATGACGGCGGGATCGGCGCTGTCGTAGCCTCCGCCAAGCCGTCGCATATCTGCGGAATGAAGGAAAGGTTTGGCCGAAGTGCCTTGAAAGGTCACCGCGTCGGGGCCAAACCAGGCTTCATACAAAATGGCAATCAGGTGGCTGTCGCGATCGACAATCAGAGGACCCGTCGCCGTGGCGGTTTGGGATGCGGACAGGGTAGTGAACGACAAAGTCACAAGCAGAAGAACGAGCACGGTCACGCCAACATGGGCTCGCGACAATGAGGGCATGATGATTTCTCCTTGCGGCGTTGCGCCCTGATCCGCCGCCAGTAATGGCAACAATCCCGGGGTCGCTATGGTCTTGCACTCTTCTTTGCTCGACGATTTCGGCAGCCGTCGAGTCAAATGTAATCCATAACATGATAAGTGAAACGCGTCACTTCGGCACGTTCAAGCCTTACACCCTTCCAGGGTGGAAGTTTTCAGGCGTGGTGATTGTAAACTCTGACAAATAACGGGGTCGTATCAGGCTCATTCGACGGATGAGTTCTCCCCTGAAGATGTCGTTATACGCGGGGCATAGCCAAACATTATTCCGGTTTCCACTTCAACCGGTTTGTGATCGAGAAGGTATGGCTTGAATCTCCATTGCTTGAGGGCATCGGTGACGGCTTTTGCCTGATCCGGAAAGGCGGTGAGAAAGTGAATGTGTTTAACCTTGCCCTCCTTGTCAATGATGATTCGGACCGGAACAGAGTTGAACCTGTGCTCCGTGAAGACAGGGTCAACGCGGGTAATCACGTTTCCATCCCGGGCGTAATCTCTGATGCAGACAGGAACATTACCTCCTCCCATGCCCGCCGTGGGTCCTGCTTCCTGGGGTAATTCCATCTTGTTCATGTCCAGCAATAAACTGCGCAGGAGATCGGTGTCGCGACTGGTGGCTATGATCTCTACCGCATGGCAACGGATTTGAGTAGCCGCAACATACCAGTGGAGCTGCGCGATTGGTGACCAATATCCATAAAAGACAAACGGGCGTGCGGCAATCTTTACCTGGGTGGGAGCTAGCTCAAGCTGATAATCCGACTGCAGAGTGTTCTTCTCATACCTGATGAGTCCCAGCGCATTGGAGACAGGAAGATGAGTGAAGAACATATCCTGCGCCGTGATCAAGATACTCCCTCGAGTGGATGACTCGAACGTGTCCGCAGGCCGCAGCTGCGCAAGCACATAACGCCCGCTGTCCGACGGGGGCGGCCCAGTGTATTTCTGAGTCCAATCCTTGGGCAGCATGTAAGTCACCCCAAAGTACGGGTCGCTAAAGACATTGTTGGTGACGGTCCCACCTTCGGGCAGTGGAGTCACAGAATCACTCGCACTCGCCCACGCGCCCTTTACGAGAATGACCCCGGTGGGCACTTTGAAGTCCGGACTGGTGTTATTGGAGAAGTCGCCGCCGCTCTTGGGAGAGCTTTGCGTTCGGGCGCTTTGACCTACGGCGAGCAAGGAAAACCACAGCATGATTACGAGCAAGAAACACGAGAAACCAGAGTGCATACTTCTCCTTAAGGTTATGGCGCTGGAAAACGAAGTTGCCCTCACTAAGCAATTTGGAAAGAGCTGGCGAGACACGAGGGTGCCTCGCCAGAAATCCTGTCACCGAACGACTACAACGAGCGCAGGAAATTCAGCAAGTCCTGTTGCTGGCTGGGACTGAGGTTGTCAAAATTCTCCTCCACGGTGGTGGCTTCGCTGCCATTGCTCTCGTGGGCCTGAATCGCTGCGTTCAGGTCCGTGGTGCGGCCGTCATGCAGCAAAAAGATTCGTTGTCCTAAGCCCCACAGCGGAGCGGTGCGGAACTGATCGCCGCCGGCGCCACCCTGCGAGACGTTATCCGCCAAGCCACCTCCCATGTGGTGGATCTCAATATCTGAGAACGCCGGCACCTGGACATTGCTCAACGATGGAGCGAAATTCGACACCTGGGTCGTACCTGGTGTCGGATTATGGCAATTCGCGCAGCCAATCGAGCTAAACAGGGAACTGCCATTCGCGATCGACTGTTGGGACACTTGTTGGCCGTTGAGGAGGACGCCCCCGGGTGACGGCGGAGCCAGGAATCGCATGAAGTTGGCAAATGCTGAGACGTCATCGAGCACAGCTGCCTGCGGCGTCGCAGTGGGATTGGATCTGTCCTCCGGATAGCCACTTCCCGAAAGGTTCAAGCAGTTCGTGGGCAGCCCGAAACCCTGCTGATCTTCTCCAGGCAGCGGGCGATCCTGGGTGAACAGCTCGTTGCTGATACCCATCTCGACGTTGTAGGCCTCGCCGGCAAAAATGTGCAGCGACTTATTCTGTGCCTTCCACCCAAACCGGCTGATGGTGCCATCGTTGCCGTTGCGGTTGAAGGTGCCGGAAATACCGAACCGGTTATTGTTGTTGGCGGCCTGGTTGGCCAAGAGAGTTGAGTCGTCCAGGTTTTCAATCAGGCCGGCGCCAAAGGTCGGGGTGGGAATGCGAAAGATGATGTTGTTGGTCTTCTGCGCAACGCTGAAGCTGGGCTGAGGCAGGCTGCAGCTGCCGGCATCGGAGCGGCCGCTAACCGTGAACAAGTTTTCCACTCCGCCATTGGGATGGCTGAAGTCGGGTTGACCGTTGCGGTTAAAGAAGAACGGAAACCGGGCTTCAACGGTTGGGCCATTGGCGGTAATGAAAGACGGTGTAGTGTCTTTGGGCGCAACCCCGTCGCTGGTGAACTGGAATTGCGGATTGCTAGCGACGCCGGTCCCGCCGAATGCAGGCTGGCCGTGACAGGAACTGCAGCTGTTGGAGTTAAACCGCGGTCCCAAGCCGTTGTTATTGCCCCTGGAAACGGACTCCACTGCCTGGAAGCGAGTGAGGCCATCCTGAAAGAGCGGGTAAAAACCGTTCGGGTCATTCGCTGGATTGATGAGTGTCCCCCCTGTGCCGCGATTGGCACTTTGAACTCCCGGGTCGGTCTGAGCAGATGCCGTCCCCCCGAACGGCACTGCCAAAGTCAAAGCCAAAGCGAGACTAGCGATCTTGCTCACGATTCCTCCTTATAACGAAACGGCGTTCTTTATCCAGCGTCCAGGGTTAAGGGCATGGCGATGCGCGACTTCAGGCACCCGTGCAGGTGCGAAGTTGTTTGCGGTTACAGAGCACACTCCGGCAACCGCGTCCCGGCTTTAAGGCGGAACTATCCCGGGTAAGTTTCTTAGTAACCGTTGGCGAAGTATGCGAGCCGACGAAGGAGGCCCAGAAGTGGTTAGCGGTTGCCGCAAGCTTATGCGGCTGAGGTTCGCGAGAGATTAGTACTGCAGGAAGTCAGAGTCAACAAAAAACTGTACACGCGTGTACTTTCTACTGACCGAAAGAGAGGCGCTAGTTACAATTGATCTGGGTAGATGCGCTAAGTGCAGATGAGACTTTTTTTCGGATCGAGGAGCTTCCGGCGAACAGTGCGCTGAAGTACTACTTCCGGAGTTGCTGGCGAGAGTTGAGAATTCGGAGCTTCCAGGCGTCCAGAAACTTGTGAAAGAAAGCATTCTTTTCTGGGGACTGGGGAGCCGACGAAGATCCCTGGGGAGCGATCTCCTTGGTAGCAGTGCCTCCTGGCGCGACCCTCTGTGAGAAATTTACGAAATTTTGATCACTCATGGCTCTTCGCAGGGAGGAAATTTGTCCTCCTTCTTCGAGTAGTCCGACTCGATTAGAAGAACATAAGAAACTAAAGGGTCCCCACGATTGACTAGCAATTTGCAGTCCAGAAAGGGCACGAACAAACGCGTGGTATCGGAATGACAACTGGCGGGGGGGACTCTCGTGGAGCAAGCAGGTTGCCTGCCGGACACACCAAGACGGAAGTAACTTCAGATGCTAGTCCCCGGCATTGCGTCAACGATTTTGGGGTCGGTTACTCCCGGGTATGTGCGGGGCCAGGCTCGCTCGAGGCAAACATGGCCGGGGCCGTGCTGAAGTGATGTTGTCCCATCCACTCGGCAGCTTTTCGTTGGGCACTGGCGACTTCTCTTTCGTTCAGGAGTGCAACGGCAGTACGCATGGCTTCGGCAACGTCCTCGCCCCCGGCGGTCGCTACCTGCAACCACATGTAAGCTAGAACGGAGTCGCGTTTCACGCCAGAGCCATTGAGAAAAGTATTCGCCAGGTTGACGGCCGCCGACGGGTTTCCGTTTTCAGCAGCCAGGAGGTAGAGCCGCAACGCGGCAGTCATGTCCTGCGCGACGCCGCGTCCGGTCTGATATAGATATGCGAGATTATTTTGCGCCTGGGTGTGCCCCTGCTGCGCCGAGCTCTTGTACCATTCCGCCGCCATAGCGAGATCCTTCGGCACTCCTCGCCCGGCTTCGTAGCAGGCACCTAGATCAAATTGTGCGGCGGACACGCCCGCCTCGGCGGCGGAGCGAAACCAGCGCGCGGCGCGGGAGATGTCCTGCCGCACGCCTTTGCCATCCAGATACGCAACGCCCAGATTCGATTTCGCCGGGGCGTAGCCCTGATCGGCTGCTTCTTGCCACCATCTCACGGCAGCCTGTTCGTCCCGGGTCACACCCAAGCCTTGAAAGTACATGAGACCGAGGTCGGTCTGAGCCGGAGCATAGCCTTCTGAACCAGCCCGACGGAACCACTGGAGCGCTTTGTCATAATCCTGCGCCACGCCGAGACCGCGAGCGTACATGCGGCCGAGTTCCGTACAAGCACCCGGGTCTCCCTGGTTGGAGGCTCTTTGATACCAGGTGAATGCCTCGGACAAATCCTGCGCTCTGCCGATGCCCTTGGCATAGGCATATCCCATCAGAAATTGGTCGTGAGCCGAGCCGGCTTCGGCGCGCGCCTGCGCTTTCGATACTTGCTCGGCGTTGCGAATTTCAACAGCAGCGTCGTCCTGCGCAAAATTATTCGCACCCAGTTTCGCGAAAAGCAGAGTTGGGATCGGCAGTGGCGTGGCTTCGGCCGATGCTGCAAACAGGCATGTGACTGCCATCAGAACCCAGGTGTGAAGTGAGCCCGTAGTGGATCGCTCGATCCCACGATGGGTAAGGGCATACCCAGAGTGCATGAAATTTTCCCCATTGCACAGGATAGATGAGACCGGCTGGATTAAATGTGGAAACGGATTTGGCAGCACGGCCCCACGCCGATAACTGCCGTTAAGTTAGGCACACTATGACGAGGAATGAAACTGGTGTCAAGATGCAAGACCCTGCACTTGAGGAGTTCTGGAGGATTTGGCTAACGTGGTTCTCCTGTCGAATGAAAACTCATTCCAGCGACCGAAGTTCCCGACGCAAGAAGGTCGCGAATTCTTTCGCGATTTGGCCCCGCATTGACGGCAGCAGCAGCGAAAAGACGCAATGCCTGGTCAATTGGTGTACCGGGCGGCAAGCGAAAGATCCAGGGCGTATTCGTAGAGGTGAGCATGCGGTCAGAAGAAATTGCGATCACAGGCACAAAAACTTTGGTTCCAAGTTGCTCCGCGAGATGGCTGGAGTTGCGGTCCGAAGCAACGATACCAAGGACATGGTTCTCATAGATCGCCTTCACCAGTGCCGTCGAGGCTTTGCCCCACGAACTGTCGGTGGGAATGGCAACCAGCGAAAAGTGGCGACCACCGTGGTTCAGTTGCTCGAGCAACCTGACGACTTCAGGAGCATGCAGGGCCTGATCCGCGCTCGGGCCGAAGACGCCGATTCGCAAGTCGTCTGTCTTTTCGTCGGAGATGGGCGGCCCGGAGTATTGCGGAGCGACTTCGCTGGTGGTGGCGTAAGGCTTCTCCATCGTGATCCGGCGGTAGTCAATCGCGCCGTTGTGTACGGTTGCCAGAAACATCGGGCTGATGTTCTTGCAGTTGGGATCGAAGACCATATCGCCGGTTACACCTTTGTAGCTTTCGACTCCCGTCAGCGCATCGCGAATCCGGCCCCGGTTCAGACCGGCGCGGCAGATCGCGTTCAACAAGATTTGCATTGCATCGTAGGCGAGAGCGGCAAAGTGGTCTGGCTTGTCGTTGAAGCGACTCTCATAAGCGCGATTGAAATCCTTCCACCGGTTGTCTTCGCGTGTGGGATCGTAAGGGTAGAGTGCCTCAAAACCTTCGGCGGCGGGGCCGGCAAGCTGCAGTAACTGGTCGCCAATCGTGCGATGGCTACCGAATACACGCTGTTTCATCCCCAGCTCCTGCATTTGTTTCAGGATCATCGCAGCCTTGCCGATGTCGGCCCAGAGGACTATGCCGTCGACGCGTGAGTCCTGAATCACGCGCAGCTGGTGGCGGAAGTCCGTGTCACCCGGCATGAATTTTTGCTCTATCACTACCGGGTGCTTGAGCCGGCGGGAAGCGTCGCGAAACTTGATCACGCCAAAGCGACCGTAGCGGTCGTTCACACGTAGCAACGCAATGCGTTTCAGGCCCAGCTCGGTGTAGATGTGGCGGGCAAGGGTGTAGCCCTGCACGCGATCGTCCTGAAGGTCGGTGAAGTACCAAGGGATGATGGTTTCGGGGATCGTGGGATCGGTGGAAGCACTGTTCACTAGCGGGGTCTCCGCTTTCAGCGAGACTCGCAGCGCGATGTGGGTGGTGTCGCCACTGATCGAACCGAACATGGCCCAGACCTTGTCGTCGTAGACCATCTTCACGACTTCGTTGCTGGCTGCGCCCCAAATGGCGGAGTCGTTGTGCAGCATCAGGCGGTAAGGCTTGCCACAGTAGCCGCCCGCGGCGTTGGCCTGCTCGACGGCAAGCGTCGCGCCCTGCAGCATCCTATTGCCCATCGCCTGGTCGGGGTGATCGTATAGCGGACCCAGGAAGCCGATCCGGATTTCACTCAGGTTTTTGAGATCAGGGTCGGGCAGGTCGCGAGCTGCGCCGTTGTATTCGACCAGGTCGTTGTAGTGCTCATAATAAGGAGTGGTGTAGTTAGAGTATGGGCGCAGGTCTGCCGGCACACCTCCGTACGGTTTCAGCGACCGTGATGCGGGGCGTCCGGGCGGCACGCTTCCGCAGCCGCATGACGCGTTTTGGGGCGTAGCCGCGGGGGCCAGCAACACACAGAGCGCTAACAAGAGAAGACGGCGCATGTGCGCTACTCCTTGGGCGTAGTCCGCTTGAACATCGCGATGGCTTCGATCTCCACCAGGAGGTCCGGACGGCAGAGAATCGCCTGAATGCCGGTCGAAGCCGGCAGTGGGTTAAGTTTTTGTTCGCGGTAGAACGCCGACCGTTCTTCGTTGAAGGCTTTGTAGTCCCGCTCGATATCGCGCAGGTAGCAGGTCGTCCGCACGATGTCTTTCCAGGTCGCGCCCTCGGAGGCCAGAAGGCCGGTAATGTTGTCGAAGGTGCGGCGAACCTGTGCCCGAAGATCGCCCACGTGGACGGTATTTCCCTCATCGTCGATGCTGGCGGTTCCCGAAATCAGCAGGATGGTCAGCCCGTTGAGATCGATTCGCATGCCGCGTGAGAAGGCGCTGCCGTAGGCGTACGCTTCGTTCAGCACATTGAGGTTGTTGATCGCCCGCTTTTCAACCGTCGCGCCGCTTATTTCCTCGAGTAGTTCCTGAAACACCATGGGATGACTCCTTTAGTTGTTCGCTTTGCCTGCCTACGATCGGTGCCATTGCATTTGCTTAGCTACATCGCGATCTACTTCTGCCGAATTCCGTGACTCAAACCTTTCGCGGTCGCCACCCACACGTCGTCTCCCTGAAAATCGATGCCCAGGATGTAATTGTGGGCGGGAGCAGTCTCGACCTTCACGGGCGTGATATTCCCGTCCGCATCGCGCACCAGCATTTCGGGTCGGCCGCTTTCCAGCGACGGCCGGTATACCGCCCAGTTCGTGCCGTCGTAATAAGTGAGTCCTTTGTCGGTGCAGAACCAGGCGCGGTTGGCATCGACTCCCTTGATGAAGTTCATGAAATTGCTGGGCAGGCCGCTGTCTTTCTGCAGGAAGTTGTGCCAACTGCGGCCGTCGTAGCGGCTCGCGCCAAAATAAGTGGCAACCCAAACGATCTTGTCGACATAGCTGACCGAGGTCGTGATCTCGTGAATCAGTCCCTGATCCTTAAACAGCACCATCTCTGTCTCGCCGTCCGGGTCGTTGTAGTCTTTCCAGGCATGGGTTGCGACGTTGTACTCGAGCAACCCGCCCCCCCAAACCGCGTAGTAGACCTTGTCCGGTCCCGGACTCACACTGTAGGTCCAGATCTCGTACATGGGGGTGTTGCGTTCGTTGAAGATGCTCCATTGCATCGTGTGCGTGTCCAGGCGGCTGGCTCCAGCGGCAGTCGCGGCCCACAGGAAATCTCCGGAGACGGCGACGCCGTAAACAATGTCATTCGCCAGACCCGAATTGAGCTGCGTAAAGGTGTCAATACGGCCAGCTGAAATGCGGCTCAGGCCGCCCATGGTGCCGGCCCAGATATCGCCGGTGCGCTTGTCCAGCGCGAGGGAGAGAACCGCACGATGCGCCAACCCGTCCGCCGGCCGATAGACTTTCCATTTTCCGCTTTCGTAGACCGCAAGCCCGTCTTCGGTGCCCACCCAGATGCGGGTACCGTCCACCAGAACGCAGAACACGTGGTTGTCGGGGAGGCCGTTCCCGGAGGTGAAGTTCTCCCAGCGGAATTGGGGCATCTCGGGCGTCGCGGCGAGAACTTGCGACGCGACAACGATCAGAGTAGCGGCGAGAGTAAGGCACTTTCTCATAACGTCCTCAAGTACTCGATGAGATCGTTCAACTCATCTTTGGTCAAATCGTTGGAGACGCCGTGCGTATCCTTGGGATTGAACACGGTCCAGATTTCTTCGAGCGAATGTGCCGAACCGTCGTGCAGATAGGGCGATGAATAGACAACATTCGTCAGGTGCGGCACGTCGATGACAGGTGAACGGTCGGTGGTCTTGCCTGTCCTCACGTTCAGTTGCTGCTGGTTCGTGAACTTGGGTCCGCTATGGCAGTAGGCACATTGATTGCTCTGCGGGATAGGCTTGCCATTCTTGTAGGTCGTGCGTTCAAAGATGGCTTTACCACGCTCCTGGGCAGGCGTCAGTTCACCGTTCGCCAGCCGATAACGATTGGGCCGCAGGGGCAGCGCGAGCACAAACGTAACCAGGTCGGTCAACTCTTTGTCGTCGTAACTCTGCGAGCGGTAGAAATACTTTTCGGTGCGCGGGCCGCATTCTGTCGGAAGATCGGGATTGCCGCCGTTCCACTTGAACGGCTGTGTACCGGACAGATCTTCAATGGAGCGGTTGTCCACGATGTCGACGCCAAAGCCGTCCGGCTCGAGGTCCCATTGCAGGCCGTCGAAGGTGGCGTCGATGTGGCAGTTGGCGCAGCTGAAGTGCCCCTGGAATGCGTATTTTGCGTTGTAGAAAATCTGCTCGCCACGCCGCAGGGGAGTGACCTCCTTCGGCCCTCCCAGGTCCCACACCGAGACTACTTTGTCAGCGCTTGTGTCGATCACGCTGATTGTGTCGTCCATCCGGTTGGCTACATAGAGCCGCTTGCCATCTGGAGACAGCGCGACCCCGCGCGGATTACGGCCGGCCGGAATTCTCGCTTCCACATAATTCGCGGAAGCGGACAGATCGTTGGCGAAGGATCGGTCCTGCGATCGAGTAAAGTTGAGCAGCTTCGCGACACTAATGACCGTGACGCTGTCGGCTCCCGAGGTTGTGATGAACAACTTTGCCTTGTCCGGGGTAATCGCAACTCCGAACGGCATCGCAAAATAGTGGTCCAGTTCATCGATGGGAACCTGCACTACTCCGTTCACGTCTTTGCCAAACAGCGTCAGGGAGTTCCCGAAGACCCACCCATGCTCCACGTGCGCAAGCGGGATCAGGTTCTTGGGGCGAAGCTGAGCAGCGACTCCCAAAGCTCCATCCGCCGACATCGCAATGTGGAATACGCCGGCAACGTTCGCGAGGGACTTGCGTTCCACTACGCGCTGCGTTTTGGTATCGATAATCGTAATTTCCGATTCCGGTGGCGCGCCCGAAGCCACGTTCGGATAAACGTGAGCGCAGTAGATCTGACTTCCATCGGGCGAGCGCGCCAGGTAGCTCGCGCCTCGCCCTGCCGCGAGTCGCTTGATTTCCTGACCACTCGCGAGATCGATAACAGAAATATCGTTGCTCAGCCGGTTCGCCACGTAGAGGGTCGTGCCCTCTTGGTCGGGGACTGCGCTGGTTGGTTCAGAGCCGGCGGCTAACGTCTGCACAACCTGAAGTTTCTCTGCGTCAATGACGGACACGGTGTCGGTCCAGGAGTTGGCTACGTAGATCTGCTTTCCGTTCGCGGAAACTGACAAGCCGCGGGGCACGGGGCCGACAGCAACGCGACCGATCACGGCACCGTTGTGGGCGTCCACGACCAGCAATGCGTCACTCTTTTCTGAAACTACATAGAGCGATCTGCCATCGGCAGAGGTCGCCAGTTCGCGGGGAGACAGATATTTCGGCTCTTCACCCGGCTTGGCACGCACGCCCAAAATGCCAGCCACAACCACTAGGAGTGCAGCGGCCCACTTCATTTGGGCTCCTCCACGACCACCACGCGATCTGCCGCCAAGTTGTCCAGCACTTGCTCGCGGCCACTCGGCCAGCGAATTGTCAGCTTGTCGATCTTTGAACTTGCGCCGAGTCCAAAGTGCACTCGCCCGTCGTTCTGAGAGAGATAACCGGAGCCTGCGGTGCGCTCCGCGATTTGCTTGTGTCCGCCTGCCACAATCGTGAGCAAAGCGCCGATTCCATCCCGATTGCTCTTCGTGCCCTTGAGCTGGATGGCGATCCAGTGATTCGCGTTCTGTGAGACGTTGTGCAACAGCGTGGCCGGCGCACCCAGGTTCACGACGAACGCGTCAACCTTGCCGTCGTTGTCATAGTCGGCAAAGCATGCTCCGCGCGCTACGGTCTTCACATCGAGCAACGGCCCGGCTTCGCGGGAAACGTCCGCGAATTTGCCGTTGCCGAGTCCGCGGAATAGCGAGTGTTCCTGCGGCACCATGTGTATCAGGCCGCCGTGGAAGACCAGGATGTCGAGCAAGCCGTCGTTGTCGAAATCGAAAATTCCGCTGCCCCAGCTCACGTACTGAGCGCTGGCCGCGGAGATTCCTGAGCTGGCACTGATGTCTTCAAATCCGTCCTTGCCGGCGTTCCGCATCAGGCGGTCGTACTTCGAGTCGGTCACCCACAGGTCGAGATGGCCATTGCCCGTAATGTCCGCAAACATGGGCCCCATGGCCGACGTCATCTCGCCGTTTTGACCGTAGGCGACTCCCATGTCCGCCGCAACTTCTTCAAAGGTTCCGTCGTGCTTGTTATGGAAGAGGAAGTTTTCGGTCTTGTCGTTGGCGACGTAGATGTCGGGATATCCGTCACCGTCATAGTCGGTGGCGGCGACTCCCATGGTTCGGCCTTTGTAAGCGCCGATGCCGGATTTGTCGGTCACGTCGGTGAAGGTTCCGTTGCAGTTGTTGTGATAAAGGCGGTTCGTGTCGCCCTCGTAATCGAGCGGCCCGGGATAGTTGTCCGCCGGGTAATAGTTGCGGTACTTGGGATCGAACTTCACGTAGCGCCCGACGAACAGATCCACGCAGCCGTCGCGGTCGTAGTCCAGCCAGGCAGAGCTGATCGACCATCCGTCGACCTTGATGCCGGCTTTTACCGTCACATCCTCGAACGTGCCATCGCCTTTGTTGTGATAGAGAATCGCGCGCCCGTAGCCGGTCACGAAAAGATCGGTGAAGCCATCGTTGTCAAAGTCGGCTGCGATCGCGGCCATGCCGTACATGTCCGTACCGACACCAGCCTGATCGGTCACATCCGTGAAAGTGCCGTTTCCGTTATTGCGATAGAGATGATTGTGCGGCGCGACGGCGGGCGGCGTCCTGAGGGGATACGGGTGAAAGCCGGGGTCCAACGGCTTGCCGGAGATTACGTAGAGATCGGGGAGGCCATCATTGTTATAGTCGAACCACACGCAGCCACCGCCCGTGCTCTCAAGCAGCGAGCCGAGTTTCTCCGCACCAAAACTGTGAGTGAAGTGAATGCCGGAGGCAGAGGTCGCATCTTCGAAGCGGATCGTGCTGGGTGGTGGCGCCTGCGCGAGCGCCGCGGAGGCGAATAATGGCGCGGAGACAACTAATAAAGATAAGAGCAGGCTTCGCACGCTACTTCCCTCCTGCCTGGGCGAGCGCCGAGGTCCGTGTCATGTCGGCGGGAATGATGGAACGCCGCAAAACCATGGGCACGGCGTTTTCCGGAGCGGTCTCCGGGCCGGCATGGCATCCGACGCAGACTCTCTGCTCGCCACGCCGCATCCAGAACCAGCCTTCTTCTTTCTTTAGGCTTTTGCCGGCCGAGTCCAGCAGTTCGATTCGCAGCGGTTGATCGGCGGGCACCCGCAGATAGAAAGAACCATCTTTCTCGACGACGGTGCTCCCCAGCAGCTTGGGTTCACCGTTGCTGTCTTGTGTGTAAAGACGTGCTGTACTGATCGATTCGCCGGCGAAACGATGCTTCGAGGTGTACGCGTTCAGGCAGAGGAGGTTGGCATAGGTCCAGTCGTGCAGCCCGGAGGGATGTCGATTGGGGACGTGACGTGCCCCCAGCAAGACTGGCTGGACAACATCGGCGTTCTTCTCGGCCACAAGAATCCGCGCAGTTGCTGATCCCGGCTTCCAACTTTCCAAGCGGAATCTTCTGGTCTGATCGGAGCGGCGCGAGAACAGCCATTCGCCTGAGTTCGTCTCAACCACATCGCCGGTGTATTCTCCTGCAGGCGCCGTGATTTCCGTTTCATGCGCGAGGGCCGAGGTAAATCTCGCTAACCCTCGCTCGCGGGCGAAGACAATATCGGCAGAAGCGACTTGCCTGCCAGCGTGACGAGTGTTTCCATGGTCGCAACGATAAGACTCGACCCCGCTGCCGTCTGTATAGACGGTGTAAAGCTCTGAAGTAGTCGCGCTCCCCAACGGATAGGAAGCTTCCATAAGCACACGACCGTCGTGCAGTACGTCGGTTGGAAGAAAATTACCGGGAGCGTAAGTCAGCGGTGTCGGGGCACCGCCCGCGAGTGGTGCAACTTCTATGACGAATCGACCGTCGACCTTGTGCGCGTAAACAACGCGGTCTTCGGGCAGGTAGAGCGGCCGAATGCAGTCGTCACGACAAGATGTGATATCCCTTACGTCGCCAGTCGCGAGTGAGATTTCCCAGATCTGCCAGTGATCACCGGTGGTGCGCTTGCCTGCAAAGATGACGCGTTCCCCATCGAAGGAAACTGCGGGATCGGAAGATGCCGCAAAATTCTTTGCGAGCGGCTCCCTCGCACTCCCTGTCTGTCTGAAGATCGTGCTCCCGAGTGGAAAGCGATCTCTACCCTGCATCCACGCGAGCGGTTCGTAGCGGGGAGCTACGGTATAGAGGAGGGGGCTGACGCCCAACCTTGGGGAAGGAGTCTTCTGCGACCCCATCAGGACGCAACTTGCCAAAACGAGCGCGGCGGCGATGAACCAGCGTCGTATCAACGTGCACTCCGACCCGCGGTAACTTGCTCACGGAACTCGTGCGCTTCCCCTCTTAACGCAAGGTAAGGCCGCAGGTCATCCATCATTTCGTGGAACTGAGCGAAGGTGAGCGATTGCGTTCCGTCGCTGAGCGCCTGATCCGGTGCGGGATGCACCTCGACCAGCAGTCCGTCCGCGCCCACAACCGCCGCTGCCCGCGACAATACCGGAACGAGCGATCGCACTCCGCAGGCGTGGCTGGGATCGACGACCACCGGCAGGTGTGACACCGTCTTCAGCACCGGCACCGCTGCGATGTCCAAGGTGTTTCGGGTCGCGGTCTCGAAGGTCCGGATTCCCCGCTCGCACAGGATGACGTCGGGATTCCCATTCATGACGACGACTTGTGCCGAGCGCAGCAGGTCTTCCAAGGTGGCAGTCATTCCCCGCTTCAGCAGCACGGGGCGTCCGCACCTGCCCAAAGCCTCGAGCAGCGCGTAGTTCTCCATGCTGCGCGTTCCCACCTGCATGATGTCGGCGTATTCCGCGATGAGTTCTACATCTTCCGGGCACATGGCCTCGGTCACGATGGCCAAACCCGTGGCCTCGCGCGCCTTGCGCAGAAGTTTCAGGCCTTCGAGGCCAAGGCCCTGGAAGGAATACGGAGAGGAGCGCGGCTTGTAAGCCCCACCGCGCAGGATGCGGGCGCCTGCTACGGCAACGGACTCGGCGGTCTCCAGCAGTTGCCGCTCGGATTCCACGGCACACGGGCCCGCCATGACAACGAAATCGTCACCTCCGATTTCGATGTCGCGCACCTGTACCACGGTCGCAGGATGCTCGTCCGTCTTTGCGACCAAATGAAAACAGGAGAACTGCCCGTTCCAGTGAGGATTCACGCGCTTCGAGCTTATGCGCCGGATAACCCAAACGCTGTGACGTGTGCCCTAACCTGCTGTGATGACTGATACGGACAGCGCCATGACGATGGGGGATGATGGCACGCTGGGAGGCAAAGCCTGATCGGCTGCGGTCCGACCGGTTTGCGAACAGAAGCGCCGTAGCTCTCACTCTCGAGCGACTGACGCTCCCTGGATTCACACGCAAGTTCTAAATCTCATGAGTGCGTGGAGAATTTGGCCACTACGGGCTCCCGTTTTTAACACGCACACTCCGGATTTTGGTATGAGCAACGCACCTGGCGCTTACTTCCTGTTTTGGCATTGCTCACCCGGCCTCTAGGAGGTTTTACATTGACAGACGCTACGCGATATCGGGTAATGATCCGTTGTAGCGTACAAAATCGTTATTGTTGATATTAAGATTACGGGTGAGTTGCAAGCGGCTCACTCGATAACGGTTCACAGTCGCAGCCTGCGGGCGTTTGTGACACCGTGCGAAACGAGGATGAGAAATGAAACGATGGAGTAGCCGGCTATTCATAGTTGCATGCTCATTATTCTTGTTACTCACCCCGCTGTATGGCCAAATCACCGGAACGATCAGCGGCGTGGTAACAGACCCAAGTGGCGCTGTTATTTCGGGCGCCACTATCACGATTGATAATCCTGCCACCGGACTGGTTCGCTCGGTGACGACCAACGACATGGGCGAGTATGTCGCCGCCGAGCTGCCCGCCGGTACCTATCAGATCAGGGTGCGGCAGATGGGTTACAGCGAGGCGATTACCAGTGCCGTCGAATTGCACGTGGCCAGTACAGCTCTGGTCAATGTGCAACTTAAACTCGGCAAGACCACGGAACAGGTCACCGTCGAGGCCAATGCCATTCAGGTGCAGACAGACAGCGCGCAACTCGGCGAAGTGGTCGAGGGCTCGCAGGTGCGAAACCTGCCGTTAAACGGCCGCAACTTCGTGGAACTGACGCAACTGCAACCGGGAGTCTCCTCCGCCAGAACGTTCGACGCCGTCGGCAAGGGTTTGAAAGGCGGCGTGGACTTCAGCATCAACGGAAACTCCATGGCGAACAACCTGTTCCTGGTGGACGGCGCCAACAACAATGACGTAGGTTCCAACCGGACTATCCTTATCTATCCGTCGCTTGAATCCATCGCTGAATTCAAGATGCTGCGCAATGCTTACGGGCCCGAGTATGGACAAGCGTCAGGTGGAGTCATCAACATCGTTACGCGCGGAGGCAGCAACCAGTTTCATGGCAGCGGCTTCTATATCGGGCGCAACGACAAGCTCAACGCTTATGACTGGTTCTCGGCACGGCAGGCGGCATCGGACCGCGCTGCAGGCGTCTTCAATCCGAGTACCAACAGCGTTTACGCGAATCCGAACGCCGACAGAGCGATCCTTCGCCGTAACGACTTCGGATACTCTTTTGGCGGTCCCATCAAGAAGGACAAGCTGTTCTTCTTCTGGAGCCAGGAGTGGAACCGCGAAGTCCGCGGCGTTCACCGTACCGGTTGCGTACCCACCGCGGGTGAACGAACGGGAGACTTCTCGGGCGGCATTACCTGCGGCGATACCCTGACTGCCATTCCGGCGCAGTACCAGGCAGCCGGAAAGCCATGGGTGATTGCTCAACCGCTGCAGGGCATGATTGCCGACATGGGGAACTTCCCTCTGCCCAATCTGAGCTGCCCGCTCACCGCTCCCGGAGTTGGTACTGCCGCGGCCGGCTCTGCCGGATGCGCCAACTGGCTGCAGAATCCCAGCACGCACTTGAACTGGAGACAGGAAAACGCGCGTGCCGACTACAACCTCACCAAGAACAATGCGATCATGTTTCGCTACACCCAGGATGCCTGGATCAACCCAGCGCCATCCGCGGGCTACTGGGGCGATGACCAGTTCCCGCAGCTGGAGAGCAACTGGGCGCAGCCCTCGAAGTCGATCGTGGCCAAGATCACGACCACCATCGGCTCCAAGCTGATCAACGACGCAGAGTTCTCCTATTCCAACAATCGCATCAACATCACTCCGGGTGGAACCAACGCCAGTCTTGCGGCCACCCTGAACACAGCTTTCCCAACCTTGTTCCCGTCGGATCTGAAGACCCATTCCGTGGGCATTCCCGTCATCAATTGCGGAAACTCCTGCGGCGCCTCCATAGGCGGCGGTCCTCCTCAGATGATCGCCCCGTGGAACAACAAGCAGGACCTGTACAACGTGCGGGATGATGTGTCGTGGATCTATCGCAGCCACACTCTGAAATTTGGCGGCTTCATGGGCTTCAACCTCAAGAATGAAGACACCGGAGGCGGCAGCGCAGAGCGGGCAAACTTCAACACCAGGGACTCGAATGCGAGTATCCCGACGGGCATGTCCCTAGCCAATGCCATGATTGCGGGTAACGCGTTCAGCGGAGTCTCCGAAACATCCACCGACATCTACAACCAGGTCCGTTGGCGCGACTACGAACTCTATGCAGGCGATTCGTGGAAGGTCAACCGGAAGCTGACTGTGGACTACGGTGTGCGGTATTCCATACTCCTCACTCCCTACGCGCTGAACGGTCAAATGACCAGCTTCCAGCCGTCACTCTACAATTCTTCACTGCCGGCTACGGACGCTTGCAATGGATTGTGGATCGTTCCTGGTACGAATCCTTGCATTAAAACGAACAATACCTTCGGAACCACCTTCACCGCTGGCGTACCGGGACCGAACAAGTATCTGCGCAACCAGAACTATCACCTGTTTGCGCCTCGGCTCGGAATCGCATACGACTTGATGGGTGACGGAAACACGGCAATTCGCGCTGGCGTCGGTCAGTTCTTCCAGCGCGACAGAACCGCAATCTACACCTTGTCGAGCAATGCACCGTTCGCGCTCAATGCCAACGGCTACACCCGCACTCTGGATGGCGCTTCGCTTTCGGCCAGCCAGTTCGCGACTGCGGCTACGTCTCCTACGGGAGGCATAGACCCGAGGAACGCTACCCCCAACTCCTGGCAGTGGAACGTGAGCGTGGAGCATAGCTTTGCCCGAGAAACCAGCCTGCAGGTCGCGTATGTGGGCAACCGGGCAATTCACCAACTCACCACCTCTGACATCAACGAAGTGCCACAATCCTCGTGGGGCGCGTGCGCCTTCATGAGCAACTGCAATTCGTTAAGGCCTTACTCGAACTTCGGTTTCCTGACGTGGTGGTCGCATCTGGGCGATGCGCACTACAACGCCTTGCAAACCTTGTTTAAGGCTCGGATCAAGGGCGCGACAATGAACTTCTCTTACACCTATTCCAAGTCGATGGGAGATGTTCCGCTTGACGAGTCCAACGGCACGGCCAACTACCAGACTTTGACCCTGGGAACGAATCCCAGCCTGGATACCGGCCGCACACAGATCAATCGTCCGCACATCTTCGTCGCGAATGTAGTCGTGCCCTTGCCCGGACTGAAGGGGCAAAACACGTTCGTGCGCGGAGCCTTCGGCGATTGGCAACTGGCTACGATTCTGACCGCAGAGTCGGGACCTTCCACGACGATATTCGCCTCCGGATTGGGGGAGAATACCGCCGGGTTGGCGCCCGGTCAGGTGTCAAACCTGAACGCTCTGTACGGAACCGGCAACGCGGGACCACCGTGGGCTCCTGGGTCCAACCGGCGTCCCTTCATCACCGGCACGAGCTGCACGGCCGGGAGCAAAGGGCCTGCCATCTACAACCCTGCGGCGTTTACCGTCGTAGGACAAACGATCGGAACCTTGGGCAACGAGCCTCCGGGCTTTTGTGATGGTCCGAAATTCGTCAACGACGACTTCTCACTGCGGAAGACCTGGAAGGTCGGCGAGAGGTTGAGCCTGCAGTTCCACATGGATGCATTCAACTTCTTCAACCACCCCAACTTTGCACCGAACGCGAACGGCAATCCGATCGGATCGGTTAATTGCGGTTCGGCAAACAGTGCGGGCAAGTACCAGGCCTGCAGCGCAACCAATAATCTGATCAGCGTGCAGCAGGCGGGTAGCACTCTGGCTGCAACGGGCATCGTGAACAATAACGATCGCGAATTCCAGTATGGTTTGAAGTTTATCTTCTGATCATCTGGCTGAGATCCACAACCTCTGACCGGCAGGGCTTGACTACACGAGTCCTGCCGGTTAGTGTCTGGGTCCTACGAATGTGGTGGTTCGATTGACTCGTTCCCGAGCAGACAGCGCAACGATAAAGAAAGGCTCTCCGTTCGCTCCGCCCGCAGTTTCCGATCAACTTAGATTTGTGCTTCTCCTCGGTGCGCTCTTTGTCTCTTGTCTGTTCGTTTTCGCTCAGCAGCTAAAAGACCCCGCGCTCAAGACGCCAGCGGTTTTCCCGGCGACTGCCGGTGACGCGTCAGAGTTGCGAGGGGCACTTACCGCACTTGACTCTGCCAATCGATCGGGCGACCCGCCAGCTATTTCAACCTCCGCTCGTCATGTCATCGCCCTGGCTCTGCGACAGATCGGCGACCTGCGATTCAATCGACACAACTCGCGGGACGCCGTCGAGCTGTACGGCCGATCCCTGGCTTTTGAGAACACGCCCAAGAGCCGCAAGCGACTCCAGGTCGCACAGTCAATCGCACACTCGGCCACGAACGAGACGATACGTGAATCGGATGGTAAGACAGCCCCGAGGGAAACTGAGCGCGAGCAGGAGCTCGCAAAGATCCTGGCCATCGCCTTCAACGGCCTCGGCGCCAACGAGGCACGCCAGCAGAGCTATTCGCTTGCCATGAACCATTTCCACGAAGCCGCACAGTGGAATCCTGACACTCCCGGACTTATGCGTAATATCGGCATGGCGGCCGTCCGGCTGTCAGACTACCCGGAGGCGGTTCGCGCATTGCGTCCGGTGGTTGCAGCCACGCCTGACGACAAAGTGGCGCGTTCGATGCTGGCCATGTCACAGTTCGCCACGAGCGCATTTGCGGACGCAGTTCAGACCTTCACGCCCCTTGGGGACGCGGTGTGGGATCAACCCGAGCTGGCTTATGCCTGGGCTGCCTCGCTGGTCAAGATCAACAAATATCCGGACGCGACCGCGCTTCTCGACAGATTGGAAAAGCAGCAACTGCCGAGCGAAACCTGGATTCTCGTCGCACAGTCATGGTCACAGATGGGCAACTATCCGCGCACCGTTGAGGCATGCCACAAGGCCCTAGTGGCTTATCCCAAGCTCATTGGCGCTCATTATCTTGCCGGGCTGGCCCTCATTCGCCAGGACAATCCCGCGGAAGCAACTCAGGAATTTCGCAGCGAGCTCCAAATTGATCCGGGCAACACCGACTCGGAGTATCACCTCGCCTTTGTGTTGTTGCAGCAGTCACAAAACCAGGAGGCGGTCGAGTGGCTGCACAAGGTATTAGCGGCCAAGCCCGACCATCCGGAAGCAAACTATGAGCTCGGCAAGGAATTGTTGCGCACGGGAAAGCCTGGCGAGGCGATTCCTTATCTGGAGGCCGCGGCCCGGCTCAGGCCGGAGCTCGAACCGGTTCACTACCAGCTCCAGTCGGCCTATCGCGCCGTTGGGCAGAAAGAGGATGCGGACCGCGAGGCGAAAATCTATCGTGACATGAAGGCCAAGAGCAGGAACATCACTCTGCCTGCTCCGCCGGGTCAACCGACCGAGCCAGCGCCTCCTGAATGAAATCTATGAGTGTCATCCTCCGCAACGCGCTCTTCGCATTTCTGGCTCTTATAGAGCTGACATTTCTGGCGTCAGCGCAGGCAGGACACGATGCCGCTCCACCACCCCCTGCCGGACTCAAGAAGATGGTGTGTTCCGGTCGTCCGGTTCCTCAGCTTGAAGACGTCACCGAGAAGGCGGGAATTCAGTTCCGGCATACGTACTCGCCAGAAAAGAAATACATTCCGGAATCCATGAGCGGCGGGGTCTTGCTCATTGACTACGATCGCGACGGCTGGCCCGACATCTACTTCACCAACGCTCCTAACGTGGACATGGCTTTGAAGCATGAGAAAGCGCGCGGCGCTCTTTACCACAACAATCACGATGGCACGTTTACCGACGTAACCGACAAAGCCGGCATTGCTACTCCCTGTTTCGCCAATGGCGGCGCGGTGGGCGACTACAACAATGATGGCTGGCCCGATCTCTACATCACCTGCCTGGGCGCAAATGTTCTCTACCGCAACAATGGCGACGGTACGTTTACAGACGTCACTGCTAAAGCGGGTGTGGGTGACGATCGCAATTCCACGGGCGCGGCCTTCGGCGACTACGATAACGATGGCTTCGTCGACCTGATGGTCACCAACTACGTCGACTTCCATCTCGACAGTCTTCCCGGCTTCGGCAAACTTCCGATCTGCACTTTTCGCGGGCTGGATGTGCAGTGCGGGCCTCGCGGGCTGAAGGGCGCTGGGGATTCTCTCTATCACAACAACGGCGACGGAACGTTTATAGATGTGTCGAAAAAAGCTGGCGTCGACGATCCCAACGGATATTTCGGCCTGGGCGTCACGTTCGTTGACTTCAACAACACTGGCCGGCAGGACATCTTCATAGCCAACGACGCCACGCCCAACTACCTATATAAGAATGAGGGGAATGGAAAGTTCACGGAGATTGGGCTGGAATCGGGCACCTCGGTGAGTCGCGATGGCACCGAACAAGCCTGCATGGGAGTCGCCATCGGCGACTATCTGCACAACGGCCTGCCTTCGATTTACATCACCAACTTTGAGAATGAATACGACGTTCTATACCGCAACAATGGCGACTGGCAGTTCGACGATGTCGCCTATGAAGCCGGCGTTGGCCTGCCCTCCATGCCGTTCGTCAAGTGGGGCGATGCTTTTTTCGATGTCGACAACGACGGCTGGCTCGACCTGATCGCCGTCTCGGGACACGTCTATCCGCAGGTCGCCACCTTGCCATCCGGCGCCGGATATCAGCAACCGGGATTACTTCACCTTAATCAGGGCAATGGCACTTTTTGTGACGCAAGTCAGCAGGCCGGTCCGGCGCTTGCCGAGAAACGTGTCTCGCGCGGTTTGGCGGTGGGCGATCTTTTCAACGACGGGCAGGTAGACGTCGTGATCGAAGACATTGATGGCGCACCGAGAATACTTCGCAACCGGGGCGTACCGGTCCGACACTGGGTGAGCTTTGAGCTGGCCGGCACGAAGAGTAATCGTCTCGCGATCGGAGCGCGAATAAAAATCACTGCCGACGGGATGACGCAGACGGAACAGATTCGCAGCGGCGGCAGCTATCTATCCCAAAGCGATCTTCGCGTTCACTTCGGCCTGGGAGCGGCGACCAAGATCGATAGCGTTGAGATCCGCTGGCCATCGGGCGCCCGCGACACGATCACGAACCTGGCCGCGGACAAGTTCTATTCGGTCCTGGAACAAAAGGGAGTCGTCCCCGCAGAACAGATTCGTCCCCAAGCACCGGTTAAATAGATTGCCACACAGGCGTGAGGTTCGTGCGCGGAGGGACAACTGTGCTAAGGGAAAGTTGTGGGCAGGGAGGTCGTAGGCAGGAGAGAGGCGAGGATTAGCTAGGCTATTGCAAAGGCGGGGCTGCGGGGTGCAATCGACTCTTGAGGATGTTCGTGAGAAAGGTCAGGCCCGGATGCGTTTGTCCGGGGCATGGTTCGACGCGGGAATCCTGGAGGACTCCAGTTTCGGCTAAGGGTGAAGAAAATTCACCGGCGGTAGATGACGACGCCGGTGGCGGTTGTAAGGATGGCTTCCAGGCTGCGGCGGGCTACGGCTTTGGGGCCGCTCACAGGAACAAAGACGATGTCGTCAGGCTGCAGCTTGATGTCGGGAGACCTCGCCGCCATGATTTGAGACAAAGCGATTGGAATTTCCTGATGCCCGTCTGAGGTCTTGCGAATCAGGATCGTCCTGTCAAGCTTGGCGGTCGAGTTCGTGCCCTGCGCCATAGCGATAGCTTGCAGGACAGTGAGATTCGAGTTCTCGAGCACAAATCCCCCGGGCAGGTGCACGTCGCCGACGACGTAGACGATTCCGGCCTTCGACACGACCACGATGTCACCGGGCATGACCGGCACATTGCTCGCCGGAGGCAGAGTCTCATTCGACGGCATCACGACCGTCTGACTCCCCTGCTTCCCAGTACGATGTGTAACCGTGATCGAGTTCCCGGCCTTGGGGGTAACGCCGCCGGCGGCTGAGAGTGCGTCGAAGAGGGTACGGTCGCCCGGCAGAGGATAGATTCCGGGCTTCTGCACTTCGCCCAGCACGGAGATTCCCTGGCTGGCATACTCCTTGACGAAGATGGAGACCTGCGGCTTGAAAAAGAATTCGCCGTCGGAGAGGCGCTGCGCCAAGGCCAGTTCCGCTTCGCGAATGGTAAGTCCCGCGACATGAACCGAGCCTACCAACGGCAAGGAAATGTCCCCTGAATCCGCCACACGAGCCTGCTTAACGAATTCCGGAGCGCCGTAAACGCTCACTTCCAGCAGATCGCCGTTGCCGATGATGAGGTCGGAATTGCCGTGAGCCGGAATCGCTTCCGGCGCGGCGGGAAGGCTTTGTTGCAACGGCTGCACCCGACTCGCTGCGTCGGCAATTTGGTGAGCGGCTTGGTTCTGGGCGAGAGCGGACAAGGCGCCGAAGGGTAACGCAAGAACAACGACAAGGAGGACGGATTTTAGTGATGAGTGCATGGGAAAACCTCCGAAGATAAGGTGAGCCGCCTACCGCGACTGGCATCGCTTATGGCGATCGGTTTCACTGGACGTGGCGACTGCGATGAATCATGTTTGGGGGAGAAAAAGTTGAAGTGGACGTATCGTAACGATGTCGCTCCTTTGTAAGAGGACACCTCCGCGGCTAAAGCCGCCGGTTACTGGCAGTCCAGCGGCACGACTGGAAGTCGTGCCCTCCCACAAGCCTACGCATGAGACTAGTGCTTTGTGAGTTAGTCTCATCCTATGGATGGACTATCTCGGTAACTGATTCGACAAGCAACGGTGGCGAATGAAGGTAAGCGGTGGCCGCGCGCTTGGCATCGATGGCGGCGAAGACATCCGCAACCTGGGACCTAGTCAGGTCCGCCATTGCGGCAACCTCCTCCAGAGGCAAACCGTGGTTCTTTCCGTACAGGCATAGATCAAAAGTGCGGAGCGGCAGTGAGAAATAGAACTCTTCCTGCGACTGCGCCAGTGAGAACGTGTCAGTGGTGGAAGGACGCTCGCGGATTTCTGCCGGCAAATCAAAATAGTCGGCTAACTGGTAGACCTGTGATTTATAGAGATGAGCGATGGGCTTCAGGTCAGCAGCGCCGTCGCCGTTCTTGACGAAGAACCCCTGATCAAACTCCAGGCGGTTGGGAGTACCGGCGACCGCGTACTGGAGGCAGTCTGCGTGGTAGTACTCCAGCATCTTGCGCACACGCTGTTTGAAGTTGGTCGCGGCTACCATTTGTAAGTACACGTGCGCATTCAGGCGAACCTTCCTGGAGGTGCCGTCGGCCGATTCGACGACCAAGGAGGGGACGGAGTACCGGGCACCACTGACAAAGCCGGGCATCACGAGCTTGCATTTGTGGGTAGAGTCGAACTCGGGGATGAGTTCACGGATCGCCTGGTCGCGCCGGTCGTAGCAGCCGCTCGCAGTCAGGATCGAAGTGATGTTCTCGATAGTGGCAGGGATCTGCAGAGATTCCGCGAGCATCAACCCGAAACTGAGAGCCTCTTCGGAACATTCCCGCTCCGGCATGAACAGGCCGAGCACGCGGTCTTTCCCAAGTGCGTTGACGCAGAGCGCCGCGACGACACTGCTGTCGATACCTCCGGACAGGCCGACGACTACTCCTTTTCGTTTGAGCCGCGAAAGAACTATCTCGCGGATTGCGGACTCTATGGTTCGCGCGGTAGCGGCGGGATCAATGTGCAGACAATCCACTTCAGGCAGCAAGTGCGCGCTCATAGTGAAGCTCCTGCGGTAGCGGGCTCAGTCTCTGTGAGGAGTTGCCGCTTGTCGATCTTGCCGTTGGCAGACTTGGGCAAGGTCTCGCGGAGTTCGATGACTTTCGGAACCATGAAATCTTCGAGGCGGTCGGCGCAGAATGCGAGCAAGTCTTGCGAGGTGGCGACAGCACCGGGCTTCAAGCTGACGAACGCCCGAATGCTATTGCCCAGCACTGCGTCGGGCACGCCAACAACAGTGGCATCGGCGACCTCGGGGTGGGAGTACAGAACATTCTCCACTTCGCGGGGACTGACTTTTTCGCCACACGTCTTGATGATGTCGTCTTTTCGGCCCACGAAGTACAAGTAGCCTTCCTCATCGGCCTGGAAGAGATCGCCGGTGTAGAGGACTCGCTCGTCAGGGAAGACTCCCGGCTTCAGCACGGCGTCGGTTTCCACCGGAAGCTCCCAATAGCCTTTCATCACGTTGGCACCGCGAACAACTAGTTCCCCAACCACACCTGGCGCGACGTGAACACCCTGCTCGTTGACGATGTAGACCTCTTCGTTGGGCATGCCGCGGCCCACGGATCGTGGACGGATGTCGAGTTGGTCCGGCGGCAAATAGGAGACGCGCTTGCATTCGGTAAGTCCATACATCGAATGAATCCGGACGTGCGGAAACAGTTCTCGCAGCTTACGGATGTGTTCGACGGGGAGAGCTGCGGCGGTGTTGGTGATGTAGCGAAGGTGTGGGAAGTGGAATTGTGTGAGCTCCATCTGCAGAAGGATCGACGAAATCGTGGGGACGATGGGAAATCCGGTTACTTTCTCGCGGATGAGTGTTTCGATAACCGCCCGCGGGTAGGTGAATGACTGCTCGAGAACGAGCGTTCCACCGATCTTGAATGCCATGAGGAGCTGATAAAGGCCGTAGTCAAAAGAGAGCGGCAGTACGTCGATGATGACGTCGTCGGGCGTGTTCTCGAGATAAGTGGTGATCGAGGTAGCCGCCGATACGATGTTCAGGTGCGTCATCATGACGCCCTTGGGGCGGCCCGTGGAGCCGGAGGTATAGATGAGAGCGGCAACGTCGATATCGATGTTTTTCCTGGGGCATGGCCGAGGGGGCTGAGCGCGACACACCGTGTCGAGCCAAGACAGATTCTTCTCTGGGATTGGCGGGAGTGCTTTGTCTTCAGAGCGGCCGCTGACCAGAATCTGACGTAGATAGTGCACTTCTCCTGCGATGGCCACGACGGAGGACAGCAGGCGCTCGGTAGTGATGAGCGCGGTCGCGCGGCTGTTGTTGAGGATGTAGGCCAGCTTGTCCGGCTTGGTCGTGGGATTGATGAGGAGGAACACGCCCCCGGCCTTTAGAGCGGCAAACACCGAAAGCACGGTTTCCACGGAGTTGGGCCCATATACGACGACCCTATCCCAACGCTCGAGACCGCCAGCCAGCAGAGCGTGCGCGAGCTGGTTACTTGCGGCATCAATCTCTGAGTAGGTAAGGCGGCGAGATCCACAAATCAGCGCAGTCTTGTCAGGGTAGCGTTCTGCGCTTCGTTCCAGGAATTCTTCAACCTGCATAAGTCTCTCCTTCGCGGGGGACTCAGTTCAAGGAAGACGATTGTCGAACTTCTTCATCAGCGATTTACGGCGGGAGGGGAGCCACTTCCAAGCTGCTTGAGGGGTTATTAGTCCTGCATTGCCGTCTGCAACGCAGGAATTAGATGTGCGGTCTGCCCCACCTTGCGACTCACAAAGCGAGCCAGGTTACCGATGGAGTCCAGATTCTCGGGCAACAGGTCGGCATCCTCTACCACAATGCCGTACTTTTTTTCCAGGAAGTTGACCAGCTCCAGCACACCGGTCGAGTCGAGGAAACCTAACTCCATGAGGGAATCCTCGTCGGAAAATTTCTGTTCCCGACCATATAAGAAGTTATCGACTACGAAACGGCGTAACTCGCCTTCACTTGCCCGCATGACGAAGCTCCTTGGCTGAATTGCGTGATGAATTGATGAATCAGAAGTTGAGTGGAGAGAATGCCGACCAGTGCCATGTCGTCTTTCACCCCCAGGGCGCGGCCGGAAGTAAATTTACTCACCAGTTTGGAGACGGCAGAGGAGTCAAAGACGGCGTCGGTCTTGATTTGTTCCGGCGACAGGAGGGTCTCGACATAATCCTGTATCGGCAAAGCGAAAAAACTGCGTCCGTCGGGAGCGCGGTAAGGCTGTTTCGGCCTCCTCACGATGGCGGGCGGGAGCATGTGTCCGAAGGTTCGCTTGAGGATGTATTTTTCATTTAGAACCTTCATCTTGAGTCGAGGCGGCAGCTTCGCGGCAAACTCGACGACGCGATAGTCGAGGAACGGATGCCGCGCTTCCACCGAATGCGCCAGCGCCGGACGATCACCCTGCGACGACAGGATGTAACCCGGGAGAAGTAGCGCGGTTTCCAGGTATTGGGACTGGCCGAAACTGTGCCAACGATCGTAATTGGGGGGGAGCTGCTGGCACAGCTCGGCCAGGGCGTCGTAGTCGCGCAAAGATTCGCGAGTTTGGTCAGAGAAGAAGCACTTCATCCGGGCAGTGAGTTCCCACCGTGGCTGGTGGGAGAAGAATGGATTGGAAGTGTCCGCCTGTCCCACGCGGAAAAAGTTCTGCAGATAGCGGTCGGGCTGGCGCTGGAGATTATCCTGGTAAGGATAGAGACGCCGCAACAGGCGAAGCCGCCGTTTGGATTCAGGCTGCGCCGCACAGAAGCGGCGAATCTTGGCCTCCTTATATATGTCGTATCCGCCAAATACCTCGTCAGCACCCTCGCCGGTCAGAACCACTTTGTAGCCATCGTCGCGAATGAGCTGGGAGAGCAGATAGATCGGCGCTGGAGCGGCCCGGACCAGAGGCTTTTCGGTGTGCCAGATCACGTCGGCGAAGACGCGGGCGATGTCGGTACCGTCGCAGCGAATCTGGTCGTGTGAGGTGCTGAAAAACTCGACTGCCTCCTGCTGGAAGACGCTCTCATCGAGTTCCTTGGCCGTAAACATCACGGAAAAAGTGCGGAGCCGGTCGTGGGCAAACTTCCTTACGAGAGCCGTTACGATGGTGGAGTCCAGACCTCCACTCAGGAGAACGCCGACGGGAACATCGGCGCGGAGACGGATGCGAATCGCGTCGGCCAGGAGCGACTGCAACTCCTCGACGTAATCGTCTTCGGATAGGGCCTGCTCTGGGGCCGCGCTGAAATCCAGCTGCCAATAGGGATAGGTTCTTACGTTACCATTCTCGAAGACCAGGGAATGTCCTGGGGGGAGTTCGCGAATTCCCTTGAAGATGGTTCGCGGCGGAAGCGTTACCCAGAACGTGAAGATCTGATCCAGAGCGATCAGATCCAATTCTCGCGAAACAGCGGGATGAGCAAATAGCGACTTGATCTCCGAACCGAAGATCAGCTCGCCACTTACGACGGTGTAGAACAGCGGACGCACACCCATCCGGTCGCGCGAGAGAAAGAGCTTGCGTGTTTTGATGTCCCAGATTGCGAATCCCCATTGCCCGTTGAGACGGCGAACACATTGCTCGCCTTCTTCTTCATAAAGGTGGAGGACGACTTCGGTATCGGATTCGGTAGCAAAGCGGTGGCCTCGAGCCAGCAGTTCCTGGCGCAACTCCAAGTAGTTGAAGATCTCGCCATTGAAGGTGATCCACAGGGACTTGTCGGCGTTGTGCATGGGCTGCGCACCGCCGCTCAAGTCGATGATGCTCAAGCGCGCGTTGGCCAGGCCGATTCCGAAGTCGGCATGAATGCCCGAGGCGTCGGGCCCGCGGTGGTAGACCAGCTCGATCATGCCGGTCAGCAGCTGGCTGTCAACTCTTTCGTTTCGTGAATTACACACGCCTGCGATGCCGCACATAGGTGGTTCAATACCTGGGATTGGTTTGGCTCGTTTGTCGGTCAAGCGAACGCCAAAATGGGAATGACTGCGGGTACTTGAGCCAATGGTCAGGGCACTGATCACCGTTGTATTTTTCAACGAAATGATTCGTTTCGGGAAGAAATGCGCCGAGCCCTGTTGTGTTTTTCAACGCCATGTACTCTTGAGTAAGAATTCTAAGATTTCGAAGTTGACGATCCCATCGCGACAGTGTTATCAACGCAAGAACGCTGTAACCACCCACGAGGTGGCCGGAACCAGGTGAGGGTCCGGTTGTCCCGTAGCGCCGCTCTAATTCCTAAGCACTCCCGCAGTCAGTAAAGAAAATCCACTTCGTCTTAGGTACACACCCCTTCGTGATGTGCCAAATCCCGGGCTTTGCCCGACAGTGGAGATGTTTACTTTGCAATCGCTCGGCAATTCCAATTTGGGACTCCCCCTGATGACTCGCTCGCAACGGCTACTCCTCGTTGTCTCTTCGATCTTGTTCCTTCTTGTTTGCTCCGCCTGCGGCGGAGCACAGGCTGGGAACAACGTGACCGCGGCTGGCTTGACGGCTTCGCCAAGTGCCATCAATTTTGGAAGTGATCTCATCCGCGCAACCACCACAACAACACTCACCCTGACCAACAACAGCACCACTGACCTGCAAATACAGAACATCGCAGTGGCTGGATCCACAGCCTTTCAGGCGACCAACTGGACGAATGCGACTGTGCTTCATCCGGGAGCAGCTCTCAACGTAGATGTCAGTTTTACGCCGAGCTCTGCGGGCAGCTACAGCGCCACCTTGACCATACTCACAAACCAATCTTCAAGTGGGATCGTCACGTTGTCGGGAACGGGTTCGGGCACGGCGTCTGGAATTAGCGTGTCCATTACTCCCGCGAGTGCTGCTCTGCAGATTAATTCGTCGGCGCAATTTGCAGCGCAAGTAAAAGGAACCTCCAACACTTCCGTGAACTGGCTGGTGAACGGTGCTCAGGGAGGCAATGCCTCGGTCGGAACGATTTCCCCAAGCGGCCTTTACACCGCTCCGTCGGCCGTGCCGAGTGGAGGAAGTGTGACGGTGATCGCGAGCAGCCAGGCGAATCCGTCAAAATCGGCGAACGCCTCGGTGGCGATAAGTTCCACCCCTCCACCAGTAAGTGTTTCGGTTTCCCCCACCAGTTCCAGTCTTGGAGCCGGGCAGAGTCAGCAATTCAATGCGACAATCACGGGAACAAACAACACTGCCGTCAACTGGTACGTAGGCGGCATCCAGGGTGGAAGTGCCAGCCTCGGCACGATCTCTACGGCTGGCTTGTACATTGCGCCAGCCTGTCCTTCAGACGGTAGCCAGACGATCACCGCGCAAAGTGCGTATGACAGCGCCGCGCGCGTTAGTGCGATTGTGACCCTTACCGGGGGCGTGCCTCACGGGCAACCCGGCGTGTATTACGTGGCCACAAATGGCAGTGACAGCAACTCGGGATCGGCTTGTAGTCCGTGGGCAACGATCAATCATGCCGACAGCGTGGTAGCTCCGGGATCGGTCGTGCACGTCGGCGCCGGGACCTACAACGAGGATGTCAACACCTCTGCGAGTGGAACCTCAAGCGCTCCCATCACCTACATCTCCGACACCCAATGGGGAGCGAAAATCGTGGGCAGTTCGGACTCGGTCTGGCTCGCTTCGGGAAATTACGTCACCCTTGCGGGATTCGACGTCACGTCCAGCAATCCCGCCACACGGCTGGGAATTCTGGACTACGGCTCGCACGGCAGGATCATTGGCAATCGTGTGCATGACATTCAGGCCGTCGGCTCTGGCGGCAACGGAGGCGCAGGCATCAGTCCCAACAACAACCAGGGCGGAGCGGCAGCCGACTACACCGAAGTCAGCGAAAACATGGTGTACAACATCGGAATGACTGAAGGTGGCAACCACGTCCAGGGGATTTACATCAACGGAACCAATTTCAACCTGGTCGGCAACAACCTGGTTTTCCTGGTTACCGGATGGGGGATTCATCAGTATCACCAGCCGGTCGGCAATTCGACCATCGTAAACAATACGATCTTCAATTCCGGCGGGGGCATCCTGATTGGCTCCGATGGAACCGGATCCAACGCGACGGACTACAACTACGTGGCCAACAACATCGTGATGAATAACGGCGCGCTGCAGGGCGGGACCGGCATCCGCGAGTGTTGCGACGCCAGCAACATCGGCTCACACAACACGTACACCAACAACCTGGTGAACAACAATTCACCGGCGAACTACTCTTTCTACTTTGACGCCGCACAGAACTCGATCACGGGCGATCCTCTGTTCGTGAACTACACCGGCGATCGGAACGGCAACTACCGGCTACAGTCGTCCAGTCCGGCGATCGACAGTGGCACGAGCACGAAAGCTCCGAAGATCGACTTCAGCGGCGCGTCTCGACCGACGGGCGCCGGCTGGGACCGCGGGGCGTACGAATTCGGTTCAAACCCGCGCACCTGGCCCTGGTACTGATCTTTTGGTGCCTAGTGTCGGCAGCACGCAACACACAAGAGCAAGCCCTGGCCTTCTTCTGCCTAATCAGGAGGCCAGGGATTTGTTACCGCAGGTCCCGACTCGTAGGGACCAATGTCACAAGCTGTGTTTTGCGGTCGAGGCTTGCCGTCGATGTCTGAGGCCGGACCACTCGCACAGAAGCCAGCCCTCAGAGCGGGGCTCGACACTCGCGGGTGATAATCTCCGCGTCCATCCGGCTGGAAATTCACGAATTGCGGGTCTGCCTCGATCGTTCCGGATTGCCTTCCGGTACGAAGTCTCCAATTAGCATTCTGGTTCTGGTACACGAGGTTGTTCAGATACCGGTTGCTGTTGCCGGTCACTCCCATTTCTTCGATCCCGTAGCGATTGAGGTTGTGGACCACAATATTGTTGGCGACGGTGATATGGTCGGCGGGAAAAGCCGCATCGCCGTTATGCGGGGAGTCGCCGGCACCGATAAGTATTCCGCCGTAATGATTGCTGAACACCAGATTGTTGGCGATGGTCACGTCTGTCGCTGCATGCCAAAGGTGAATGCCGAAGCCCTGGTTGCGATAGGAGATGTTGTTGTCCAGATGTCCGCGCAGGTTGGAGTGGTAGATTCCGTGAACTCGCGCGCAGAGCCGTGTCAGATCTCCGATGTTGTGGACGACATTTGCAACGATGTCGTTGTCATACCCCTCGTAATTTGCGTTGGCGATACCGAATCCACCGTCGCCGGAACAGTTCGAGGCGGGTATGTCGTGCACGTGATTGGCGACAATGCGAACGCCTGATCCCCAGTTGAGAATGCCGCCACGTCCGTCGCCGCTAATGTCAAAGCCGACGATGTCGACGTAGTCGCCCTGATTGGTCCAAGTAACCGAGGCATGGCCACGGACAATCGCGCCCCACTTCGTCTCCGAGACAAAACGAATCCGAGCGGGTGGAGCGCCACTCTGTTTTGTGACTACCGCTTCGTTGTACACGCCGGGAGCAACGTGGATCGTGAGCCCTGGAAACGCCGACTGCGCAGCCCGGTTGAGAGTCGCCCAAGGATGAGCTAGAGAACCATCGTTCCGGTCGCTTCCGGTCGGAGAAACATACCGGTTCATGCTGCCTGCGGTGGCAGGCCGCGAGTCACCCGCCCACAATGAAAACGCGGCGAGCAAGAAAATCGCTGCCAGCGCGGTTCCTAACTGACTTCGTTTGATCCGCATGAAGGTATTGAGAAAGACGGACACGCCGCCGCTAGGATGATCGGCGGGAAACGAGTTGTGGAGTCGTGGCTCGCCTCGATAGCATGCGATCCTTGCAAAACTGGACCAGTCGGGCTGCCTCCTGCTCCCAGGCGAACGAGTTCAGCACTCGCTCGCGCGCACACAAAGACATTTTGTTCAAGGTTTCTTCATCCGAGAATAGAGTTCGCACTGCGTCTTTTATTTGATCAACGTTGCGGGGATCGACCCGCAGCCCGCAGCCTTCCACATATTCGGCAAACTCGGGGAAATCGGAGACAACCACCGGCAGCCCCGCGCCCAGATATTCGAAGAGTTTCACCGGCAGCGAATTGCGGTGATTCGGCTCGGGATACAGAAGGCACATGCCGACCTTGGCGGAGCGGTACATTTTCAAGACTTCCGGGGCCGGCAATCCAACTCCGCGCTCCGATGCATTTGCGTCCACATATAAAAGGACTCTGTGGACAGTGAGCGTGATCCCTTCTCTCTGGTTGGCGTGCGAGTGGACATACCCTTCTTACGAGCTGTCGAAAACGACGTCCGTGTCGGGGGCAACCTTGCTCGGGGGAGAGAAAAGGGCTGGTGACCCTAGTTCGCGGAATTCACTAACACTTCACAGCCTTGGGGAGGGTGTGTTGAGAACGACTTCAAGCGGCGCCCATCGCGCCGTATAGATAACAGGGATTGCAACCTCATTCTAGAGTCGAAGCTGATGGTTGCAACAAGAAAAGTTACTTTTGGTCGGAGTGTTTTCCCCATTTGGTGCGTGGGAATTTTCATCCATCGTCTGCCGACTTCGGAGTTGAATCGAAGTCGCGGCAGTCGTCAGCGATGACTTCTTGACACGAGAGTTCGCCGGTGCACGGAGTCGCACGCGAGAGAGAGCCTCCAAGAAGACCCTGCAGCAGCTTCGCAGCCAAGATCACCCCGACAGTGTGCAAGCCCGTTCACGCCTGCCCCTACGCGTGTTTCGATGGTATAGTGCCATGCTGCCGTAGGTCTGAGCGTTTCACTCGGGGTAAGTCAGCGGCCAGAATTGAGGAATCGAATCATGGGAAGGAAGAATACCTGGTGCTTCATAAGTCGATCCTTTGCCGGCCTCACGTTGGCTGCGATGCTGGTAATAAGTGCGTCGGCGGCGAGCAAGGACAAAGTGCTGCATCCTTTCACGGGGGGTAACGACGGTGGCGATCCTGCCGCTGGGTTGGTCTTGGACAAGGCCGGAAACATCTATGGCACTACCGTAGTCGGCGGTACCGGTAGCGCCTGCAGCGGTGGGTGCGGAACGGTGTTCAAGCTGACGCTCTCGGGCGGCAAGTGGAGTGAGAAGGTGCTGTACAACTTCCAAGGTGGACTCGATGGCAAGAATCCCTACGGCGGGGTCACGCTGGACGACAAAGGAAATCTGTACGGAACTACCGTAGCTGGCGGGTCCGGCGGGACCTGCAGCGGTGATGGCTGCGGCATCGTTTTCAAGTTGACCCGCCACGGTAGCAGCTATTCCGAGAGCATAATTTATAGCTTCACAGGTTTTGAGGGCATTCATCCGGACGGATTTGGCCCCGGCGCGGGTTTGGTTTTCGATAAAAACGGCCATCTTTACGGCACTACTCCCGACGGCGGCGATGCGTCCTGCAACCCACCCAACGGATGCGGGACCGTGTTCAAGCTGACGCCCTCGGGTCAAGAGTGGAAGGAGAAAGTGATCCACAGCTTCACCGGCGGCAACGATGGAGCCGTGGGGTCGCTGGGCTCGCTGCACGTCGACAACGCCGGGAACCTATTCGGTGTGGCCGAACTGGGTGGCGACGATTCCTGCAACCCTCCCAACGGTTGTGGCGCGGTGTACAAGCTGGTCCCAGCGACTGGAGGGAAGTGGGAATTCAGTACCATCGACGCGTTCCAAGGTCAGCCACACGCGGGCTTCCCTTACGGCGGTTTGATCTCTGATGCGGCGGGCAGTCTTTTTGGCACGACTTATTACGCTGGGAAAAATGGGAAGGGGACAGTTTTCAAACTGACCCAGTCCGGCGGTGTCTGGAAGGAAAGTGTGTTGTACAGCTTCAAAGGCGGCACGGACGGGGCCAACCCTACCAGCACACTCGCGTTTGACACCACCGGCAATCTCTACGGCACCACTTCCGCCGGCGGAGATTCCAACGGCGATGGCGTTGTCTTCAAACTAACTCTCTCCGGTGGGAAGTGGAAGGAGAGCGTCGTGCATCGCTTCGGACCTGCTCCGGATGGAGCTAATCCTTATTATGGGTTGGTACCCGACAAGCAAGGCAAGCTTTACGGCACAACCGCAACCGGTGGAAACGGTGGCAATGGCGTGGTGTTTGAGATCACGCCGTAAGAGCGTTCCTAACATGATGAATCACTTCACGAACGTCAACCCGTGCGGTATCAGGTGCGGGAAAGCGTAGGCATAGAGCATTACGATAATCCCGACGATTGCGCCCAGCGCGACCGAATGCCACATGACGAAGCGGAAGATGATGCCTTCGTTGCCCACTTGCTCGGTGGCAGCAGTGGCGATCGTAATGGACTGAGCATCCACCATCTTGCCCATTACTCCGCCTGCGCTGTTCGCAGCGCACATCAGGACTGGATTGATCCCCAGCTGCTGCGAAGTAATGCGCTGCAAACTTCCAAAGAGCGCATTCGACGATGTGTCGCTGCCCGTGAGTGCGACGCCCAGCCATCCAAGAAACGTACCGAAGAAGGGATAGAACCACCCCGTGCGGGTGAAGGCGAGGCCGAGCACGGCATCGAGCCCCGAATATCTCGTCACATAGCCCAAGCCCAGCATGAAGGAGATCGCGACCATCGCCAGGCGCATGCGTACGAGCGTGCGCCAGAAGATTTTCATCAGAAGCACAGGGGAAAGTCCCAGAATCAATCCGGAGACAATCGCGGCCAGAAAACAGCCCGATCCGGTTGCTGACAACCAGTTGAAATCGTATCGCGCGGCTTCCGGTGTGGGTTTGCTCACCACAGGCTGCGAGCGATAAACCGCGTTGTGAAGGTATGGCACGTCCCATCCCGGTGGTCCGGGCCGCAGCTTGCCGTCCGCAAGGCGAACCTTGAATGCCGGCGTCGTGGCTTCATTGATCGCCGCCTTGATTCGCGGCAGGCCCCACAGCAGCACAAATAGCGACAGGACCGCGAAGGGCATCCATGCCTTCAGGATCTCCTGCGCGGAGTATTTTCGCGCTTTCACGTAGCCGTCGAATTTGTCCGCCGCCCATTCACCTCCGAACTGATCTTCTATGGCGACGGTTGGGGGCGGCAGCGGAACTGCGTTACGGTCATAATCGAAGCGCCAGATGTTGCGCGGCTTCCAAAACCGAAGAAAAGTCACGGTGGCCAAAATCGAAACCACCCCGCCCATGATGTCTACCAGATTGCTGTCCACGTGGTTCGACCACAGGTACTGAGTGATCGCGAAGGAGCAGCCCACTACGAGAATAGCGGGCAGCACCTCAAAGGTCTCTTTCCAGCCAGTCATAGTTCGCACCAGCCAGAAGGGCACAAGGATCGCAGTAAACGGCAGAATACGCCCGATCATTGCGTTCAGGTCCGATTCCGGCAGAGCCGTAACCGCTGCCAGCGTGTGAACCGGAGTTCCTATCGCACCCCACGCCACCGGCGCAGTGTTCGCAATCAAATTCAGGGCCGCAGCATGAAACGGCTTGAACCCCAGCCCGATCATGAAGGCTCCGGCAATCGCCACCGGCGCACCGAATCCCGCTGCGCCCTCGATGAACGCGCCGAAACAGAAGGCCACCAGCAAGACTTGAAGGCGACGGTCGGCGGTGATGTTGGCGATGGACTCCTTCATGATCTCAAACTGGCCAGTTTCGACCGAGATGTCGTACAAGTAGACGGCGGCCAGCACGATCCAGGCGATCTTCAGGATTCCAAACGCAACGCCATAACCAAAGCTCGTTGCGGCCAGAACGACCGGCATTTTGAAGACCACAGTCGCAATGACGATCGCTGTAAAAGCGCCGGAAATGGCGCACCAGTGTGGTCTTACCTTCAGGCCGGCAAGTAATCCGAGCAACACCACGATGGGAAGTGCGGCCACCAGCGTGGACAACCACCAATGCCCGAAGGGATCGTAGATCTGTGTCCACTGCATAGGATGTCCTCGAACTCAGAATCTGGCCCGGGACTGCAAGGGTCGGACTTGTGGTGCTTTATAACTCAAGTTTGATGACTCGTCCAGCTAGTCGCGTGGCAGCAATTCTCATGTCGGCGCGCACCTGTTTTTCCCACCCACGCCTCCCAGTCTGCTACCCTAGCGACGCTCACATATCCCTCGGGGAGGCCTGATGATCCGCTCGATGGTTTTTCTGTTCGCCTGTCTTTTTGGCGCCATAGCTCTGCTCTCCTCCACACCTGCCGACTCCGTGTCCGAGCAGGCTCGCCGGCTCCACTTCTCTGCCATCGTCGTCGATACCCACGACGACACCACCCAGCGCTTCTTCTCCACCAATTTCGACCTGGGCAAGCGTAATCCCACGGGTCACATCGACATTCCCCGCATGCGTGAAGGCGGCCTGAACGCCATTTTCTTTTCCATCTGGATCGATGGCCGCACGATGGGGCCACCGGCGATTCAAAAAGCTCTTGACCAGATCGATGCGGTCCGCGAAAACGTGCGCAAATACTCTAAAGACCTCGCCTTCGCCCCCACTTCCGATGACGTTCGACGAGCGCATGAGCAGGGAAAGATTGCGGTCCTGATGGGCATCGAAGGCGGCCACATGCTGGGCAACGACATTCGCATGGTCCGTATCTACAGCGATCTCGGCGTTCGCTACATGACCCTCTCGCACTTCTACAACGACGAATGGGCGGATTCGTCAACCGATAAGCCCGCGCACAATGGCCTTACCGATTACGGCAAGGAAATTGTCCGCGAGATGAATCGCCAAGGAATGCTCGTCGACATCTCTCACGTTTCCGACAAGACGTTCTACGACGCCCTCGCGATCAGCACGGCTCCTATGATTGCCTCGCATTCCTCGTGCCGCGCTCTGTCCAATCATCCGCGCAACATGACCGACGAGATGATTAAGGCGCTGGCGGCGAAAGGTGGCGTGATCCAGATCAACTACGAGAAGAGCTTCCTCGATCAAGCGTACAAAGACGCTTCGGAGAAATACTTAGGCGGCGTCGTAGCTGTGTTCGATCAGTTCAAGAAACAATGCGGTGACGACCAGGAGTGCTTCGGTCTGAAGATGGCCGAGCAGGAAAAACAAGCAACCGCTGAAGGCAAGTTGCCACACGTTTCCTGGGAACGAATCGTCGACCACATTGACCACGCCGTGAAACTGGTTGGGCCCGATCATGTGGGTCTCGGCTCGGATTTTGATGGCGCCTCCATGCCGGACGGAATGGAAGACGTCAGCCACCTCCCGCAAATCACAGACGCTCTTCTCAAGAGAGGATACTCGGAGGCGGACATCCGCAAGATCCTGGGCGAAAATACTCTTCGGGTGCTGGCGGGGGCCGAACAGGTCAGTCGAGATATGCAATCAGCTCACTGATAACCCTTTCCAGGAGGCAAAACTCCCCGAAATGCCACGAGGGCCTTCGGGGAGATCGCTGACAAAATCGAAAACTCGTTCGGGTTGTGCTGAGCTATTTCGCCGGCATGTAGCTCAAGTCCGGACGGAACTCGACCACCTGGTTGTAGGTGCTTTCGATCGAACCGTTGAGGCGTTCAATCACCGACATGGATTCCTGCTCGCCGAACGCTTCCCGCAGCACATCGCGCAGGGGCTTGATAGCGGGGTCGTCCGCAAATGAGGCCCAGTTGGCGTGGTCCACGAGGAGAACGTAAGTACCCCCTCGGCCGCCATTCGCGAGCCTTTCCCAACGGTAGTGGAAGGGCCACTTGGTTTTTTGCGCGGCATCGTACATGCGAGCGATAGCGCTGCGAAAATCGTCGCCCTTGCCTTGCCGTACGTGGAAGGTTGTAACGCTGGTGTACTTGCCGCCCATGCCATCGGGTGCTGGATTGCTGACCTTGGGCATCGACTCGAAGTAGGCCGAGGTGCGGCCCTCCACGTAGGGAGCGATCACCTTGTTGTACTCCTCCTCATCGGCGGCATCGGGAACGGCGGGTTTGTCGAGGTCGGCCCAGTGCTGTCCGGCTCGTCCCACGACGTAGGAGCCCATTTGCTCGCCGACCACCACCTGCAGGACAAACAGCATCTGCGGATCCTTTTGCTGTTTATGCCACGCAGCTTTCGCCTTGCGGCCGTCTTCGTATTGCTTAGTCATGCCGTTCTTTGGGGTTTGAAACTCCAGCGTGGTGACGGTGGCGGGTTCGCCTTGCGCGGCCGCCGAAAGCGCAACCAACAAAACCGTGGCGCAAACTGACAGAATTTTCGTGAGTTTCATTTCTCCTCCAATGACTGTGGATTTGAAAGCAGATTCTTGGGTTCGATCTAAGGCGTGTGCATGGTACTCGTC
>Ga0209698_10000492_pt1 | contig 45347 bp, 41 predicted proteins | sample LitLauG_LLR_2012_FD_187203 | JGI IMG/M metagenome (GOLD analysis project Ga0209698, IMG submission 187203) | Freshwater sediment microbial communities from Pennsylvania, USA - Little Laurel Run_MetaG_LLR_2012 (SPAdes) (version 2) | ecosystem: Environmental > Aquatic > Freshwater > Creek >...
ACGAGCTATCCCATCGATCGGGAGGATGTCGCGCGCCGCCTGGGCTTTGAGGGCGTGTGCCGCAATTCCATGGATGCGGTCTCGGACCGCGACTTTGCCATCGAATTTTGTGCCGCTGCGTCGCTGGCGATGGTGCACCTGTCGCGCTTTGCCGAAGAACTCGTTCTTTGGGTGAGCCCGCAATACGCCTTTCTCAGCCTGCCCGATCGATTCACCACCGGCTCGTCGATCATGCCGCAAAAGCGCAATCCGGATGTGCCCGAACTGGCCCGTGGCAAGAGCGGACGCGTAGTGGGCGCGCTGATGAGCTTGTTGCTGCTGGTCAAGGGCCAGCCCCTGGCCTACAACAAGGACAACCAGGAGGACAAGGAGCCCGTCTTCAACACGATCGATACGCTGCGCGATAGCTTGCGCGCGTTTGCCGATCTGGTACCGGGCATCGTCGTGCACCGCGATGCGATGTACCGCGCGGCGCAGAAGGGGTACGCCACCGCCACGGACCTCGCGGATTACCTGGCCCGCCGCGGCGTGCCGTTTCGCGACGCCCATGAAGCGGTCGGACGCGCAGTGCGCCGGGCCGTTGAGCGCGGCTGCGATTTGAGCGAACTGCCACTGGATGAACTGCGCGCCTTTGCCCCACAGATCGATATTGACGTCTTGCCGCTGCTCAGCCTGGAGGGATCCGTTGCCGCGCGTGACCACCCGGGGGGCACGGCACCGGCGCAGGTGCGCACGCAGGTGGCCTTCTGGCAGGAGCGCCTGGCCGGCGAATAGGCCGCGCGGATCGAGGCGCGCACAATGCGAGCGCGCAAATCGCGCTTGCGTCGGCTGCTGCGAGCCGCCTAGCTGCCCGCCACCGTCATGCTGTCGATGAGGATTGAGCCGCAGGTCTTGCTGCCGCGCACAATGGTGTCGGCACCAACGGCCACGATTCCAGCGAACATCTTGCGCAGGTTGCCGGCGATGGTGATCTCTTCCACCGGATAGGCAATGGCGCCGTTTTCTACCCAAAATCCGCTCGCGCCGCGCGAATAGTCGCCATTGACATAGTCGATCCCCATGCCAATGAGTTCGGTAACCAGCAATCCCGTGCCCATGCGCCGCAACATGGCGGGCAGGTCGTCGCCCGGCGCCGTCCGGCTGGAGCGCAGTTCCAGATTGTGTGATCCGCCGGCATTACCGGTGGACTTCATGCCCAGTTTGCGCGCGGAATAGCACGACAGGAAGTAGCCATGCAAGGTGCCGGCGGCCACCACGTCGCGTGCGCGCCCGCGCACCCCTTCCTCGTCAAATGGGCTTGATCCCATTCCGCCCCGGATAAAAGGGTCTTCGCGGATGGTCACATGCGCAGGAAACAGATCCTTGCCCAGGCCATCGACCAGAAACGACGCCTTGCGGTACAAGGCGCCGCCGCTGGCCGCCTGGACAAAGTGGCCGATCAGGCCGCTGGCCACCGGCGCCTCCATCAACACCGGGCAATGACGCGTGCGCAACTTGCGCCCTTGCAGGCGCGCCAGCGCACGGCGCGCCGCGTACTCGCCGATGGCCTCCGGCGCGCCCAAATGCGAGGCCTCGCGCGCCGTGGAGTACCAGTCGTCGCGCTGCATGCCACCGCGCCCACGCGCGATCGGTGTCACCGCGATCGAATGGCGCGACTGCGCGTACCCCGCAAGGAACCCGCGGGAATTGGCCAGAACAAACTGATCGCAACCGGTGTGCACGTTGGCGCCCTCGGAGTTGACAATCTGCTTGCTCACCGAAAACGCCGCCTGCTCGGCGCGCCGCGCAATGGCAATCGCACCATCCGTATCGAGCTCCCAGGGGTGAAAAAGATCCAGCTCCCGTGGACTGCGCTCCAGTTCCTCTTCCTCAGGCAGGCCGGCCGCCTCGTCCACCGCGGTATGGCGCGCGATGTCGTAGGCCGCCTGCACCGCCTGGCGGATCGCCGCTGCCGAAAAATCCGACGTCGAGGAGTGACCGCGCCGCTGGCCCAAGTACACCGTGATACCCAGGCCCTTGTCTCGCGTGTGCTCGATGGTCTCCACCTGCATCTTGCGCGTGGTGACGGACAGGCCGGTCGATTCGCTGGCTTCGCACACGCAATCGCTCGCGCCAATGGCCTGCGCCTGGCGCAGCACGTCCTGGGCCAACTCGCGCAGGCGCGCATCGGTTATGGCAAAAGGGGATCCCATCGCTTGGCGTTCCCGGTCGGCGCCGGTCCGTATCTGGTGGACCGCTATCATAGCCAACCGCCATCGGACCCCTTATTGCGCGCGTCAGGCATAACTTGCAAACCGAAGAGACCGAAGATTCCGAGTCCGGCGCGAGCCGCCCCAGCAAGTCCCAACGCAAGCGGGAAATGCACGAGCGTCAGGCCTTGGGACAAAAACTTGTGGAGCTCAGTGCCGCGCAGCTGGCGCGCCTGGCGCTGCCCCAGGACCTGCTGGGCGCGATCACCGAGACCCAGCGCATCCGCGGCCATGAGGCGCGGCGCCGCCAGTTGCAGTACGTGGGCAAACTCATGCGCTACGCTGATTACGACGCCATCCAGGCCGGCTATGACAATCTGCTGGGCAATACACGCGCAGCGGTCGCGCTGATGCACCATTGCGAACGGCTGCGCGACCAGCTCCTGGAGGACGATGTGGCGCTGGCCGAATTCATCGATCAAAACGCCGGGGTTGACACCCAATGGCTGCGCACCAAGGTGCGCGCGGCGCGCCAGGAGCGCGCCGCCGAGAAAGCGCCGCGTCACGCGCGCGAGCTCTACAAATGGCTGCACGCCCAGTTGCTGGCGCGGACCGGCGCGTGAGCATGACGCTGCGCCAGCATCCGGAGGAACTGCTGGTCGGCCTGGTCTCCGTATCGGACCGGGCGAGCGCGGGCGCCTATGCGGACCAGGGGCTGCCCGGCCTGCGCGATTGGCTGGCACGGGCCCTGCTCTCGCCCTGGCGCGCCTTCGAACGCCTGGTTCCCGATGAAATTCCGGCCATTCAGGCGGCCCTGCTCGAACTGGTGGACGATTATGGGTGCGATTTGGTGCTCACCACGGGCGGCACAGGCCCGGCACGGCGCGACGTCACGCCCGAAGCGACGCTCGCCATTGCCAGCCGGGAGATGCCCGGGTTTGGCGAGCAGATGCGCCGCATATCCCTGGAGTTTGTGCCCACGGCGATCCTCTCGCGCCAGGTTGGCGTTTTGCGCGAGCGTGAGGGCCACGCGGCGCTGATCCTGAATCTGCCCGGCCAGCCCAAAGCCATTGCCGAAACGCTTGAGGGCCTGCGCGATGCACAGGGCAAGATCGTCGTGCCGGGAATTTTCGCCGCGGTGCCCTATTGCATTCAGCTCATCGGCGGTCCGTACATGCGGACCAACGAGGAACTGGTCAAGGCGCACCGACCCAAGTCGGCACTGCGCACCTGATCCGCAACGCGGGAACGCAGCAAGCGAGCCGCATTACGCGGCGCGACCCACGCTGTCGGAAAGTCGTGTTGCGCTGGCCGCGGAACCCTCAGTGAGCGTGTCGGCAACCGGCGCAAATACCGCGCGATTGCCACCGGAGGTCTTCGCCTCGTACATGGCGCGGTCGGCAAGGCTGAGCAGCCAGGACGGTTCCCGGCCCTGTTCGCGCGCCAGCGCGATACCCACGCTGGCCGAAAGCGATTCCTCGGCCTGACCACCGACCCGCACCGGCCGCGCAAGTTCATCGAGCACGCGGTGCGTTATGGCATCGATATCGCGGCGCGCGCCGGCGTCGGGAATCAACAAGGCAAACTCATCGCCGCCGTAGCGTGCAACCGTATCCTGGGGCCGCACCACCCGCTGCAGGCGCCGTGCCATCTCTTGCAGGACTTCGTCCCCCGCCTGATGGCCATAACGATCGTTGATCTGCTTGAATCGGTCCAGGTCGATGATCACGATGGCACACCCAGAGTTGCGCAGCGCGCTGGTGGCAAGGGCGGCGCGCGCGCGCTCGGCAAATAGGCGGCGATTGGCCAGACCCGTAAGTTCGTCGTGGCGCGCGTCAAAGAGCGCATGGGCTTCGCGGCGGCGGATCGAGTCGATATCCGCCAATGCCAGGACGTACTCGCCCTGGTCCATCGCGCGCAAGGTGAGCTGGCACCACACCGTATGATCGTCGCCCGGTCCGCGCAGGGGCCGGCGCAATTTGATTTCCCGGACCGTGGCCTGGTCGGTAAGCGCGGCGCGATCGGCCGCCGCCGTCACAGCCGCCCATTCGCTGCGCTCGGCGAAGATCTCAACGATGCGCATGCCCTCGAGCGCCAGCGGGTCCTGCTGCAACAATTGCAGGAAGGCTTCGTTGCACCGGGCGACCACGCCATCGCGGATTACGGCCAGGGCCTGACCGGCCGAGTCGAGCACGGTGCGCTCCACGCGCAAGGCTTCGGCCAAGCTCGCTTCCCGCTGCTTGAGGGCGGTCAGGTCGACCATCATGCCGACCGCGCCGGAAAACTCGCCGTTGGTACCGGCCAAGGCCACGGCGCTCACGGCGACGATGATGTGGCGGCCATCCTTGGTCACGTGGGACATTTCGACGTCGCGCATCACTCGCCCGTCGCGCAGGCCAACCAGCGCGCGGCGCGCGGCCGTCTGGTCAGCGCCCGGATTGAGTAATACGCCCAGCGAGACTCCGATGAGATCGTCGACCGCATAGCTGTACAGGTCGCGGCACGCGCGCCGGCTCACGAAGGTAAAGCGAAACGCCGAATCGCACGCCCAGATGAGGTTGGGGCTGGCCTCGACCAAAGACTTGTAATGGTCCTTGCGCCGCCGCAGGCGCTCGTTCTCGAGCAATTCGCGCGCCGATGCCACTGTGTCGAGCACCAAGGCGGAGGGCTGATCCCGTCCCTGGGCATCAGGCCAGCGCACCGGAACGATGTGACTGCGCAAGGCCAGGCGCCCGCCGGTGGCGCTCGTGCGTTCAACGAGCAGATCGTAGGTCGAATGACCCAGCACCGCGCCTTCGACGGCGTTGCGAAATGCTTCGGCCGAGCGCGTTTGATACACGAAGGCATCCCACCATGCAGGGCGCAGATCCGGGCCGATCCGCATGCCCCAGCGGCGAACCTCGTCGTTGTGGGCATGCACAATGCGGCCCTCGCGGTCGACGACCCAGGCCAGGACCGGCAGTTTTTCCAGCAGATTGGGTAGCAAGGCCGGCGGCGTACCCGAGGCGGCAACCGATGTCGGTAGGGCAATGTCCGGGCCGACGACGGCCGTTTCGGGCGCCGCCATCGGGGCCGGTGCCGGAGTCGCGGCCGCATGGCCCAAGACGCTTACGAGCGCGCGATCGGCGCGCGGCTCCACGGCCGGGGGAACGACCGCGGTAAGCGCCGGCACCAGCGGTGGCCCGGCCGGCAAGGTGGCCACGGCGGGCGCCTCCAGCGCCAGCACGGTAATGAGGTCGCCACCACGCGCGCGCCCTACCTTGATCCGAACCAATATGGGCGCCGCACGCGGCACGGATACGGGACGCATCATGACCGGATCGAGCACGGTGCGCGCAACGTGAGCCATTTCGAGCGCATTGGCTGGCTCAAAATTCGCCAGGTCGCTGATACGCCGGCCGATGCAGTCAAAGGCAATCATGCCCAACATCGTCGCCGCAGCCGTGTTGATTTCGAATACGCGTCCGTTGTGCACGGCGATCATGGGCGCCGCAGATGCCTGGACCGCAAGCTGGACGCCACGGCGCGTTGAACCCGAGGAACTGGCGCCGCCGGCCGAATCCGTGCGGCCTACGGGTGCATTCACCGGCGCCGGCCGCGTCGCACCCAACCACACCACGCTGGCCATCCAAAGGACCAGGCCCAACGCGATTACCGGTCCGCTCGGGGCAAAGGCCGCCAGCGCCACCACGGGGATCATCCAGCCCAACGCAAGACTCAGGGGCGTGGAGCGACTGGCATTGGAAAGGGAGGAAATCAGCATCGCACCGGCCAGGGCCACGCCCAGGCGCGTTGCCATGGAAATGCTGATCGGCGCGATTCCGATAATCAAACCAGCCCACAGTACGGCATCGAGAAAATAGGAGCTTGCACGCCAGATTGCCGCGCGGCTGAGTTTGGTCCCGGCGGGAGAGACGCCCAGCGACTCGGCAGTAAATGCCAAGCGGGCAATCACGTTTAGGGCCAATGCCGCAATCCAGAACCAGCCGCCTGCAGTGCCCGGGGATAGGCCGCTACCCACGAAGCCCAATATGAGAAAGGTTGCTGGCGCCACATGCCATTGGGAAATGCCGGCAGCCGGGGGCGCCGCGCGCTGCTTCACGCGCGCGCCGTCGCCGGTACTGGCCGTGGTCGCTTCAAGACCGCTTCCCCTGGATAGCCGATTGGGCGGCGCCGAGCCGGCACTTTGACGTGTTCCCGCCGATCGCGCATCCCTTGCGGCCATGATTGCGCTACCCTCAATCGCGCGCCAGCACGGTCGAGGCGGCGAACGCGTGGCACCCGTTCCGGTAGTGCAAGGGCGAAGCAGGCGTGATTGCGACGAATCCTGGTGATACCGGGAAACAGTGAGTTGCGATTTGCTGCAAGATTCGGCTTGTGGACAAATTGGTGATGCACGCGATGGTTAGGGGGATGGCGCGCCCAAAAAAGGTGGGCTCGCCTTGCAAGCAAATTCGCAATTGATGCTTAGGCAGGCCATTATCCCTCCCAGGGAGCACGGAAACAATCTTGAAACACCAAGAAAATTCCCGAAGCACTGCAGCAATGGCCATTTGAAGCACAAGCATGAAGCGCAGTTACCGGGGTCGATTTGCCCCTTCCCCGACCGGGCCGCTGCACCGAGGATCGCTGGTCACGGCGCTGGCAAGCTGGCTCGACGCCCGCGCGCATGACGGTAAGTGGTTAATTAGAATAGAAAATATTGATCCGCCCCGGGCGCGAAGGGGAGCCGCGGAGGAGCAGCTGGCCGTGCTCGGCGAATTTGGAATGGTCTCCGACGAACCCATATTGGAACAAGGCTCGCGTTCGGAAGCGTACATTGCTGCAATACAACAATTGCAAAAACAGGGCCAAACATACCTGTGCTCATGCGGCCGCGCACGGCAAGCGGCCCGCGCCGGGGGCATGAATCCGGGGGTCTACCCGGGTACCTGTCGCAACCGCGCCGTCGTGCCACCCGCGGCGGTACGCTTCCTGGCAACGCCGGGTCCGGTCGGTTTCACGGACCGGGCGCAAGGCGGCTTCGTACAGGACGTTGCGCAAGCGGTGGGCGATTTCATCATTAAGCGCGCCGACCAACTCTGGGCGTACCAGCTGGCCGTGGTCGTTGACGACGCCCATCAGGGCATCACGGACGTGGTGCGCGGTGCAGACCTGCTGGACAACACGCCGCGCCAGATCCTGCTACAGCGGGCCCTGGGGTTCGCCCTGCCGCGCTACCTGCATGTTCCGCTGGTCTGTGACGCCCGCGGCCGGAAGCTTTCCAAGCATGACGGGGCGCAGGCCCTGGGCGCGACCAACGCGCTCACCGAACTGGAGCGCGCTTTGCAGCACCTGGGTTTTGCTCCCACCGGCGCACACGGCGTCAGCCAATTCCAGCAGCGGGCGATTGCCCTTTGGCGCCAGCGCTGGTGTGCCGAATCGCGGGAAGATCCCCGGCAAGGCGATTCGCGTACGGTGGGTTCGTGACAACCGCCCTGCTCACCGACATTCATGCCAACCGCGAGGCGCTCGAGGCCTGCCTGGCCCACGCCCAGTTGCACGGGGCAAGCCAATTCGTATTCTTGGGCGACTTCGTGGGCTATAACGCCGACCCGGTCTGGGTGCTGGACACGGTGATGGAATACGCGCGCCGCGGTGCCGTGGTCCTGCGCGGCAATCATGACCAGGCCGCGGGGGGTACACCGGATGAATATCTGAACGACGACGCGCGCTACTGCATCGACTGGACGCGCGCCCAGCTGCGCCCGGACCACGTGCAATTTTTGCGCTCCCTGCCGCTGAGCGCGGTCGATGGCAACTGCCTGTACGTGCACGCCAACGGCTGGGATCCGGGCAGTTTTGAATACATCCTGGGCCCGATCGAAGCGCGGCGCAATTTGCAAGTGGTGCGCGCGCGCATCACCTTCTGCGGTCATATGCACGATCCCATGCTGTATCACATGGGACTGACGCAACGCGTGGAAGTCTTCTCGCCAGTGGCCGGCTGCCCCATTCCCCTGAGCGCCGCGCGCCGTTGGCTGGCCATTCCAGGCTCCGTGGGGCAACCCCGCGATGGCAATCCTGCCGCTTGCTACGCCATGTTCGACGAAATCAGCAACATGCTCACGTTCTGGCGCGTGCCCTACGACCATCGGGGAGCTGCCGCGAAGGTTCGCGCGGCCGGTCTGCCGGAGCGCTTCGCGCGCCAACTGCTGCATGGATGCTGAGACCCCCGTCGCGCCGGGCCTGCGACCGGGCCAGCTCATCGACGGGTTTACGCTGGTCGAGCGCATGCATCGGGGTGGCATGGCCACTTTGTGGCGCGTGACCCGGCCGGACCTGGAGGCCCCGGCGATCATGAAGATCCCCTTGTTGGGAGAGGATCCGACCGCCATCGTCGGCTTCGAAGTCGAGCAGATGATCCTGCCGCGGCTGCAGGGTCCGCACGTGCCGCGCTGGATTGCATCCGGCGGATTCGACAAGCAACCCTACATCGTCATGGAGCTGATGCAGGGCGAATCGCTGCGCGCGCGCATCGATACCGCGCCATTGCCCGCCGATGAGGTGCGTTCGATCGGCGCAAGAGTCGCCGAGGCATTGCATGACTTGCACCAGCAAAATGTCATCCACCATGACATCAAGCCCAGCAACATCATGTTCCGCGAGGACGGAACGGCCGTTCTGATCGATTATGGCCTTGCGCGCCATGATCGGCTGCCCGATCTGCTGGCGGAGCAATTTCGCCTGCCCATGGGCACCGGGCCCTATATCTCACCCGAACAAATCCTGCACAACCGCCGCGACACGCGCAGCGACTTGTTCGCCCTGGGCGTGATCCTGTACCTGCTGGCGACCGGCGTGCGGCCCTTTGGCCTGCCCAGCAGCGTGCGCGGCCTGCGCCGGCGTTTGTTCGAGGCGCCCATACCGCCCCGGGCCCATCGTGCCGATGTTCCGCCCTGGTTGCAGGAGATCATCCTGCGTTGCCTGGAAGTCGATCCGGATCAGCGCTACGCCACGGCGGCGCAACTGTCGTTTGACCTGATGCACCCGCAAAACGTAGTCTTGACCGAACGCGCGCAGATGAGCCGCGCCCAGCCGGCGTGGCAGCGCGCGGGACGTCTGTTGCGGCGCTTGATTGCCCGCCCGGCATTGCGTTCCGCCGCGCAGCAGCTCAACCTCGCGCCGATTGTCATGACGGCGGTCGATCTGACCCAGGACTGGCCGGAACTGGCCGATGCCCTGCGCACCACGGCGCGCCATGTGCTGGCCGGTGCGCCGGGCGCGCGCTTGGCCTGCGTATCGGTGCTGCGCACCCACCGCTTGGCACTGGACGCGCCGGCGGATATGGAAGGAAGCCACCGCCACGTGCAGATGCTCGTGCAATTGCAACACTGGGCCAGACCGCTACAGCTGGCCGATGGCCGGGTGACCTTTCACGTTCTCGAAGCGGGCGATCCAGCCACGGCGATACTCGAATACGCGCGCGCCAACCAGGTGGACCACATCGTCGTGGGCTCGCGCGGCGCATCGGGCCTGCGTCGCTACCTGGGCAGCGTTTCCACCCAGGTGGTGGCGCAGGCAAGGTGCACGGTTACCGTCGTAAAAGTCGTGGGGGCCGAGCGCACGCCCGGCTAGTTTGGGGCCGCGCTCAGCGCTTGACGCCGCCCAACAAGGCGGCGCGGCGTGCAGGCTTGCGTTCGGAATTTGCGGCGGCGGTGTTTCCCGCCGTTGCCTGCGCGGGAATTGCCGGCGCCGGGCTGGGCTCGTACGGCTTGAGGAAAAAGTCATCGACCGGGATCGCCGGAGCCACCAATCGCTCGCGCGACCCGCTGTCATGGCGATCCTCGCGTCCGCGTCCCCGGCTCTCCCCGCGGGGCCCGGCCGCGCCGCGCGCACGCCCGGAATCGCGGGTCTCGGCAGCATCGCGTCCGGGTCTGCGCGCGCTGGCCACCAGGGCAACGCTTACCGGAATGATCGGGCACTTGATCAGCTTTTCAATTGCCGCGACGGCCCGGTCATCGGCGCCGCAGGCAATTGTGATCGCCAGTCCGGAGGCCCCGGCGCGCGCGGTGCGCCCGATGCGGTGCACGTAATCCTCGGGCGCAAAGGGCACGTCGTAATTGATGACCCCCGGCAATTCCGTGATGTCGAGTCCGCGCGCCGCAACGTCCGTGGCCACGAGCACGCGTAGCGCACCGGCCTTGAACGCCTCCAGCGCCTTCATGCGCTCGTCCTGCGTCTTGTCGCCGTGGATGGCGTCCGCACTGATGCCTTCGCGCTGCAACTGCTGGGCCAGGCGGCGCGCACCGATCTTGGTGTTCACGAACACCAGTACCTGGGCAAGGTCGCGTTCGCGCAGCAGCGCCAGCAGCGCAGCACCCTTTTCCGATTCGTGCACCTGCACCAGTTCCTGGCGCACGTTATCCGCGGTGGAATTGCGCTGGGCCACTTCCACCAGGACCGGCGCATTGAGGAAATTTGCCGCAAGGCGTTTGATTTCCTCGGAGAAGGTGGCGGAGAACATCAAGCTTTGACGCTCGCGCGGTAATTGCTGCAGGATGCGTGAGATATCGGGCAGGAAGCCCATGTCGAGCATGCGATCGGCCTCGTCCAGCACGACGGTCTGTACCTGACCCAGCGACGTGTTCTTCGATTGCAGATGATCGAGCAAGCGGCCGGGCGTGGCGATGATGATTTCCACGCCAGCGCGCAGCGCCTCGGTCTGCGGATTCATGTCAACCCCGCCAAACACCACTGCGCTGCGCAGCGGCGTCTGCGCCGCGTACTGCTGCACGTTGGTGGCGACCTGGTCGGCAAGCTCGCGGGTGGGCGCCAGGATCAGCGCGCGCACCGGGTGACGCGCCGGCGACATGCTGGTGCTCGCCTGCGGCAGCAGGCGATGCAGGATCGGCAAGGCAAATCCGGCCGTCTTGCCCGTTCCCGTCTGTGCCGCGCCCATGACATCCCGGCCGCTAAGAACAATCGGAATCGCCTTGGACTGTATCGGCGTTGGCTTCAGGTACCCGAGAGCCCGTACTGCTGCGACTAGCCGTGGATCCAGGCCAAAATGATCGAAATCGGAGTAATCGGACATCAGGGAAACGCCGGCCGCCGGGTAGAGCGCGGCTGCACCGATTCGGGAGCCGTAAGGGTTCTATGCATCCTGCATATGTTACTCGCTCCGTCGGATCCCTCCCAGGGCGGTCTCCCAGGCAGCGAACGCGCGGAACTTGCCACTAATACAGGCGAAAGACCACGCCCGTGTTGGTGGCCTCGATCACCTCCACGATCTTGCCCTGCACATGGATCTGCCGCGCCAGACGCAGGTCCAGGACGATCTCCTGGGTGCGTGGATCGGCAAGCGCCGCAGCGCCTGCGGGCGTGGCCGCACGCGCATCCGGCGCTTCCGCCCGTAGATCACCGTCGTGCCGCAGGAACACCGCGCGGCCGGCGCTGTCCAGGCCCATATACCGCAGATCCACCGTAGAGCGCAGGGGTTTGCTGCCGAAAATTCCCTGGTACCAGCTGCCGCCACTATCGGGCACGGAAATCTGCAACACGCGTTCGCCGACCCCGGCAAAACCCTCGCCGGGCGCACGGCTTGCGCGCGCGGCCGGTGCTTCCCCGGGAAGAGCACAAGCGCCAAGAAGCTGCAGGCAAACCAGCGCCGCGAACAAAGGTGCCGGCAAGAGCGATCGGTGCATTTTGCCGTCCTGTGGGCGAAACGGGGACCTACACGCGGCGGCGATATTCGCCCGTGCGCGTATCGATTTCAATGCGATCGCCCTGGGCCACGAAGATGGGCACGCCCACCTCAAAGCCCGTGGCAATCTTCGCCGGCTTGAGTACTTTTCCTGAGGTGTCGCCCTTGACCGCCGGCTCGGTCCAGACAATTTCCCGCTCCACCGAGGTCGGCACTTCCACGGAGATTGCCTTGCCATCGTAGAAAACGACCTCCACGGGCATGCCATCCTCGAGATAGTTGAGCGCATCGCCCATGTTGCCCGCCTCGACCTCGTACTGATTGAATTCGCTGTCCATGAAAACGTACATCGGGTCGGCAAAGTACGAGTACGTGCAATCCTTGTGATCGAGCATGACCTGCTCGACCTTGTCGTCGGCGCGAAAAACCACTTCCGTGCCGGTATTGCTGAGTAGACCGCGCAGCTTCAGGCGCACGGTGGCGGCATTGCGACCACCGCGGCTGTATTCGGCGCGCAGGACGATCATCGGGTCCTTACCGTGCATCACGACATTTCCAGCACGGATCTCTTGGGCGGTTTTCATTGTCAGGTTGCGGCCGCTCAGGCGGCAGTTGAGAAGATGCGAAATTCGGTTCCGCAACCCGCAGGCGCCAGGACCGCAGGCGGCGGAGTGGCACATCGGGCGCGAAAGACTCTGCAAAAAAGCACGCAGCCCACCATTTTAGCGATTTTCGGCCACGAAACGCAGCAAGCGGCTCACGAGGTCGTCCTGCGCAAGCAATCGTGTACGGGCCCGCGCAATAACCGTGCGCCAGCGCACCAAATCCAGGGGAACCAATTCCGCACCGGCCGCCCCATTCCAGGCTTGGTGAAACTGGCGCAGGGACACCGGGGCCTGGAGCCAGTCCAGAAACGCCGCGAGCTTGGCAAAGTGCGCATCGTCCGATTGGGGATAGGCCTGCCACACCATTGGTGCCCCGGCCCAGAGCGCACGTACCAGGGAGTCTTCGCCACGCACAAAATTGCAGTCGCAGGCCCACAGCAAATGGTCGAACTCCCGCTGCGAAAGTTCGGGCAGGTAGTCGATTTTGAGAAATGCGTCGCGATTCCAGCCCGCGGGCAACGATCTCAGCGTCCGCTGCAATGCCGCCCGGGCACGGCCCGGTGTGACCAACAGCTGGCACGGACTGCGCGCCGTGGCCAGGAGCCACTGGCCCAGCACGGCCGGTTCATAACAAAAAAGGCTGATGACGGGCTCCCCGGCCCAGCGCAAACCGCGCGCGCCCAACCAGGCGGCGCGATCAAACCGGGCCTGCCGCTCCGCTATGTCGCCTTCGCGCAGCAAGCCTCCGCTGGCCGCGGTAAACCCGGGAAAGAAGAACCACTTGCGCAGATCCGCACCGGCGCCGCCGGCAACGGGGGAGCGCAAGCCATGCGAGCGCTCGACGTATGCCTCGGCGCTCAGGTACTCGAGTTGAATTACAACGGGCGCCTTTGGCCGGATCAGCGCCGCGCGCGCAATCGGGGCAAGCGCAATCTGCGGCAAACGTGCTGCAAATGGTGCAAGGAGCACATCGCCGGGCACAAAATCCGCATCCAGGGCATCGAGCGCATGCACGGCGACCCCCGCACATCCACCCGGGGCCATCCACGCCAAGGCGCCGGCGTCATCGATCCAAAGGCGCACGTCCTGGCCGCGCCCGGCAAGCTCCGCTGCCAGGCGCCAGCAAACGCCGACATCGCCAAAATTGTCGACCACCTCGCAGAATATGTCCCAGTGCATGCCCCACCGATCCGCGCTGCCGGGTCCCTTTGCCCCGGCTGCAACCATAGCGCACGACATGCGCGCGTCGGCAGTGGCCGGAGCGCCGCGCGGGTACCATATTCGCCAATGCACGCGCAAACGCGAACGGAGGCGATCATGCAAACCAAGCTCAGTGCACAGCAGGCGGCCCGCGAACTCAAGCGCTTTGCGCACTGGCGCCATGACAGCGCGCGCGATGCGATCGGGCGCGAGTTTCTCTTTGCGGATTTTCGCCAGGCCTTCTCCTTCATGACCCAGCTGGCGCTTGCCGCCGAAAAACTCAATCACCACCCGGAGTGGGCAAACGTCTACAACCGGGTGACGGTTTTGCTCACCACGCACGATGCGGGCGGCCTCACGGCTCGTGATTTTGAACTGGCCGCCCTGGCCGATGAGGCCTATGAGCGCTTCGCCCTGGTGCCGCAGCCGGCACGCTAGCGCCGTTGCGCACTCCGGGGCAGCAAGGGGCGCAGCACGTCCGCAGCGCGCAGGATGCTGCCGCGCGTTTCCTCCCAACCCATGCAGGCGTCGGTGATGGATACGCCGCGGCGAAGGGGCACAGCGTCATCGAGCTTTTGCGCGCCGGGAAATAGATTGGATTCGATCATCACGCCGCATATGGATGGCATCGAGCCCGACACGGCCGGGCGCGTGGCGAATGCGCGAACGGAATCGCATACCGATGCCAGAACCTGCATCTGGCGCGCCGGATCCTTTGCCGAATTGCCATGGGAGCAATCCACGACGATACGCGCTGGCAGGCCGGCGCCGGATAGATCGGCCGCGGCGGCCGCCAACGCTGCGGATTCGTAGTTGGGCCGTAGGCCGCCGCGCAGGATCACGTGCCCATCCGGATTGCCACGGGTGCGCACAACACTCACCTCGCCGTTGCCATCGATACCGAGGAAGGCGTGCGGTCCCAGCGCGGCCAGCCAGGCATTGATCGCAACCCCGAGGCCGCCGTCGGTGCCATTCTTGAAGCCCACCGGGGCCGAAAGGCCGCTTGCCATCTCGCGGTGGGTTTGCGACTCCGTGGTGCGCGCCCCGATCGCATACCAGGAAACCAGATCAGAAAAATATTGGGGAAGCACCGGATCGAGCGCTTCGGTCCCGGCGGGCACACCCAGGGCATTGATCTGCACCAGCAGCTGGCGCGCCGTGCGCAGGCCACGCTCTACATCGAAGCTGCCGTCCAGACCCGGATCGTTGATCAGGCCCTTCCAGCCGGTCGTGGTACGTGGTTTTTCGAAATACACGCGCATGACCAGCACCAGCGTATCGGCAACCTGGCGTGCGAGTTCTCCCAGGCGCCCCGCGTACTCCAGCGCGGCGTCCGGGTCGTGCACGGAACACGGACCGACAATCGCGAAGCGGCGCGCATCGGCACCCTGCAAAATGGCGCGCAGGGCCGCGCGTGTTGTGCGCACGGTCCGGCGCACGGCGGTATCCGCGGGAATCTGCGCATGCAACTGCGCCGGCGTGACGACCCGGGTTATGGACTCGACCCGAGTGTCCTCCAGGGCGGCGCTCCCGGAGGCGCCGGCAGGTGCATCCTCAATTGGCAAATCGGCGTTCATGGACAAGGACCAAAGCCAGGGACCAGCGCATCGCTTGCGCCGCGCGACGGGCAATCGTGCCCGCATTGCTGCATGATATCGGCATGGCATTAAACGCAACCATCCACGTTTTTGAGATCGAACTGGCCGACGCCGATCGCGGCGTTTACGAAAGTCTCAGTCTGCGGGTCGCTCGGCATCCCTCGGAAGCCGAGGATTACCTGCTTGCACGGGTACTGGCCTATTGCCTGGAATGGTCCGAAGGCATTGGCTTTTCTGCGGGACTTTCGAGCCCCGATGAGCCCGCGATCTACGTGCGCGACCCCACGGGCGCGTACCGGTGCTGGATCGATATCGGCGTGCCCGATGCCGCGCGCCTGCACCGCGCCAGCAAGGCCGCGCCCCGCGTCGCTGTCTATACCCACAAACCGGCGGAGCAACTGCGCAAGGCCCTAACGGGTACACGCATTCATCGGGTCGAGCAACTGCATTTGGTGGCGATCGAGCGAGCCTGGCTCGAGCAGTGGGTGCGGCGCCTGGAGCGGCGCATGAAATTCTCTCTATCCGTCAGCGGGGGCCAGCTCTACCTGACGATCGGCAAGGAAACGCTGGAAGGATCCCTGGAGAACCTTTCCCTGGCGCCGACCTGATTCGGCCGAGCCCTTTAGTGCGCCTCGACCGGCACTTCCTGGGTCTTGCGGGATTGGGCACTGGCGCGCAAGTAGCCGAACACCGAGTTGGCCAGCACCAGGCCACAGACCACCGCAAGCAACAGCCAAATGGTGTCGCGTTGCGGAAAAACCTTGGACATCAACGCCAGTATCGGCAACCCCGACATTCCCAGAATAATTCCCCAGCTGTGCATCACCTGTGCGCGCCGCACCGTGTTCTTTGGCTTTGCCATTGGATCCCCCCGACTCGCGAAAGCAGCCGTTGGCAGGTGGTCCGCCATTTCCGTTGCCGCCCTTCGAGCGCGCGATGCTAACGATTCGCGTTCTCGCTCGGTATCGGCCGTTCGAATGAGGAAGTTGATGCAAAGTCACGACGATCGCACGCAAGGTCTTGATTCAAATACGCGGCGCGCCTCTATTGCTGGATCCCAAGAACGTCCTGTTAGGGCTGCCTCTTGAGGATCCAGGTGGTGGTGGCATCGCGTTGCAGATCCTTGTCGACCACGGTCATGGTGTTGCCGTCCGGTGCAATCGTCATGAGGGTCACGTCGGTCTTCTTGCCATCGCGCGTGTCGGTCTCTTCAATCACGCTATCGGCAATCCTCCGGAGCGATACCCAGGTCTTGCCCGGATCGTTGACAATGGGCACAGGTTTGCCATCGAACTTGGCATCATAGGTGGCACCGTTGTAATTCATTTGCAGGCCGTCGCTGCTCATCCTGTAGCTGACAATCACTGCAGAATCGGAGGCCTGGGGAACCGCGTCGGCCTTCCAGGACCCCGACGTTGCATGCGCACCGGTTGGCGCCGGGCCAACCCGCTTTGCGGTCTGGGTCCAGGTAACCAGCTTGGCGCCGGTGCGGTCTTCGAAGGCGTCCGTCAGGATCGCACCATCGGCCGAGACGCTGCGTGTGTCGACGTACATCGTCTTGCCGCCCAGCTTGTCCGTCAATTCCACGGTCCGCGCATCGATGACTTTGACGGCCACGCTGTCGAAGTAGCCCTGCCCGCTGACCTTCTGGTCGCTGCCGTCGGCCTTGACCAAATAGGCTGGCGCGCACGAGGCACACCGGAACACGCCGTCCTTGAGTTCGTATTGGTCCGGTGCACTGGAAAATTGAAACGAGCCCGGCTGCATCTTCCACGTGCCCTCGAAAGGACCGGAAGCCAGCACCGTGCCTGGCAGCAAAAGCGCGCTCGTGGCGAGCGCGGCAAATGAAATACACCCCTTCATCGCGAACCTCCTGGAAATCCTGCCGGGACGGGGCAAGTTACTCCAAAAGCCGGTGCGAGCAAATCATTCGCACCGCGCATGGCCGAAATTGGACCGCTGGTGCTTCCGCCTTGCCCCAGCGCGCGCTGCCGTTCATTCCCTAGCGAAGTCGCCGGCACGCCCGCCCCAAACCAGTGCGGCCCGCTGCATGACCCACCGGAGCCGCCCCACATTGGCGCGCAACGTCGCGCCAGAGCCACATTCCAATGCACGCTACAATCTGTAATTCCTTGTTTTTATTAACATTATCATCCGGCACCAATATTGCTTGCCATATCGGGACCCACTTCGGCCCTCATGCCCAAATCAAATCTGCGCCCCAATCCAATGACGCCTGACTCCGCCCATTCCGATCCACTGCGGCTTGCGCCCGCGACGGACGAACGTACCGGACTGAGCAAGGAGGCGCTGCGCCGGGGCCTTTTGGACAATCTGTATTACGTGCAGGGCAAGTTTGCCGCGCTGGCGACCAAGCACGATTACTACATGGCGCTTGCCTATACCGTGCGCGACCGCCTGCTGCGCCGCTGGATTAGCACCGCCGCGGCGTACACGGCGCAGGGCTCGCGCACGGTGGCTTATTTTTCGGCCGAGTTCCTGCTGGGCCCGCACCTGGGAAACAACCTGCTCAATTTGGGCATCGAGGAGCCGGTGCGTGCGGCCGTGCGCGAACTGGGCCTTAGCTACGAGGAACTGCTCGGTCTGGAAGAGGAGCCGGGGCTGGGCAACGGCGGCCTGGGTCGCCTCGCCGCGTGCTTTCTCGATTCGATGGCGACCCTGGAGATTCCCTCCATCGGCTACGGCATCCGCTACGAGTTCGGCATATTTTCACAGTACCTGGTGGACGGCTGGCAGGCGGAACAGACCGACAAATGGTTGCGCAAGGGCAATCCCTGGGAGATTGCCCGACCCGAATGGGCCTTGGAAATCAAGCTCGGCGGTCATACCGAGCGCTACACCGATCGGGGCGGACGCACCCACGTGCGCTGGGTGTCACGGCGCACCGTCCTGGGAATTCCCTACGACACGCCGATCCTCGGGTATCGCAACAACACCGCAAACACCCTGCGCCTGTGGCGCGCCGAGGCTCCCGAGTCCTTCGATCTGGGCGTATTCAATCGCGGCGACTACTACGGCGCGGTCCAGCAGAAGGTGGTTTCGGAAAACATCAGCAAGGTGCTCTACCCCAACGACGAGCAGATCCAGGGCAAGGAGTTGCGCCTGGAGCAGCAGTTTTTCTTCGTCTCCTGTTCATTGCAGGACATGCTGCGCATCATGCGCGTGCAGAAAATCCCGCTGGAGCAGTTTCACCAGAAATTTGCGGTCCAGCTCAATGACACACACCCGGCCATCGCCATTGCCGAGCTCATGCGCCTGCTGGTCGACGAGCACGATATGGACTGGGATCTGGCGTGGTCGGTCACGCGCCAGACCTTTGCCTACACCAATCACACCCTGCTGCCCGAGGCCCTGGAGCGCTGGCCCCTGGAGCTCATTTCACGCATCCTGCCCCGTCACGTCGAGATCATCTTCGAGATCAACACCCGCTTTCTGGACGAAGTGCGCATGCGCTTTCCCGGAGACAGCGCGCGCCTGGCGCGCCTTTCGCTGGTCGATGAAACGGGCGAGCGCTACGTGCGTATGGCCAACCTCGCCAGCGTCGGCAGCCATGCCATCAATGGCGTGGCCCAGCTCCACAGTCACCTGCTGCAGCAGGATGTGCTCGCCGATTTTCACGCGCTCTGGCCGGGCAAGTTCCGCAACGTGACCAATGGCGTCACGCCCCGGCGCTGGATCGCGCTGTCCAATCCGCGGCTCACGCAGCTGTTGTGCGACAACATCGGCGAGGAATGGATTCGCGACCTGGAACAGTTGCGTCGCCTGGAGCCCTTCGCGGAGGATGCCGCGTTTCGCCGGCAATGGCGTTTCATCAAGCGCGCCGTCAAGGAGGATTTCGCCAGTCATGTGCGGCGCAAGACCGGCATCAGCATCGACCCGCAATCGCTGTTCGACGTCCAGGTCAAACGGATTCACGAGTACAAGCGCCAGCACCTGAATGTGCTGCATATCGTGAGCCTGTACCACCGCATCAAGTCCGATCCGAACCTGCAGATCCAGCCGCGCACCTTCATCTTCGGGGGCAAGGCCGCGCCGGGATACCGCTTTGCCAAACTCATGATCAAGCTCATCACGGCGACCGGCGAGCTGATCAACAAGGACCCCACCCTGCACGATCGGCTCAAGGTTGTGTTCCTGCCCAACTACAACGTCACCAACGGTCAGCGCGTCTACCCGGCCGCGGAGCTATCCGAGCAAATTTCGACTGCGGGCAAAGAGGCCTCGGGCACCGGCAACATGAAGTTCTCGATGAACGGCGCCCTCACCATCGGCACCCTCGATGGCGCCAACGTCGAACTACGCGACGAGGTCGGCGCCGAGAATTTCTTTCTCTTCGGGCTCACTGCCGAGCAGGTCCAGGCAAGCTGGCACGACGGGTACGACCCCGCAGCCGTTTACCGCAAGCACGATGATCTGCGCGCGGCGATCGACCTCATCGGCTCCGGGCATTTTTCCCGCGGTGACCGTGAGCTGTTCCGCCCCATCGTGGACTCCCTGATGCACCTTGACCCCTACCGGCTGCTGGCCGACTTTCCTTCGTATGCGCAGTGCCAGGCCCAGGTCGGGGACGCCTACGCTGATCCGGAACGCTGGACCCGCATGTCGATCCTGAACGTGGCGCGCATCGGCAAGTTCTCTTCCGACCGCAGCATTCGAGAATACAGCGAGGGCATCTGGAAGGTGCGCCCGGTGAAGATCGCCCTGCTCGACCAGGATCAGGCCAACTAAAAAGCATCGATGCCCGCGCGCGGGCCCCGGGCGGTCGGGCAAACTAGAATCGCCAATGCCCGCTTCCCGCACCCGACCGCAGTGAGCACCCGTTCCGCAACGCCACGGGCGCATCGCGTGTTGCGCGCTGTCGTCGGCCTGCTTGCCGTGGCCTGCCTCGGATTTGGCCTTGGGCACCTGTACCAGGCGCGCGCGGGACTCGCAGTGCAACACACGCAGGTCGGCGCAATTCCGGTGACGATCTACCGCAATGCGACTGCGCCGCCCGGAGCCGGCGCGCAGCCCCTGGTTGTCATCGCCCACGGTTTTGCCGGCTCGCAGCAACTCATGCAGCCCCTGGCCCTGACCCTTGCGCACAACGGCTACCTTGCGGTGACTTTTGATTTTCCTGGCCATGGGCGCGACCCGTTACCCATGACCGGCGGCATGGCCGATCAGGAGCAAAGTCTGCGCACCTTGCTCGCCGCGCTGGAACAGGTGACCACCTGGGCGCGCACCCTCGTACCCAACGGCGCGGGTTACGCCTTGCTGGCTCACTCGATGGCCTCGGACATTGCCGTGCGCCACGCCCAAAAGCACCCCGAAGTCTGGGCCACCGTGGCGCTGTCGCTGTTCACCCCGATCATCAACAGCGCCACGCCGCCGGACAGCCCGCACAATCTGCTGGTCGTGACGGGAGCGCTGGAACCCGGGGCGATGCACCGTGAAGCGCTGCGCGTCGTTGGTGTGGTCGCCGGTCCCAATGCGCAGGAGCGCGTCACCTACGGACATTTTGAGGACGGCACCGCAAGGCGCGCCGCCTTTGCCGCCGGCGTCGAACACATCTCCGTTCTCTACAGCGTGGATACGGCCCAGGAGGCGGTCGCCTGGCTCGACCGCGCACTCGGGCGAGCACCCGCGACCCAAGCCGTGGTGGTTTCCTACGGTCCGGCGCTGGGCGCGCTGCTCCTGGGCATCCTGGGCCTTGGCTGGTTGCTGGCGCAGGCGTTGCCGCGCCTCGTTGCACCGCCCGCGGATCCTGCGTCCCCGGGCGCTACCGAATCCGCACGCTGGCCCTGGCGCAGATTCCTGGCGCTTGCCCTGCTGCCCGCCCTGGCCACGCCCTTGCTTCTGTGGAAAGCGCCCGGCGATTTTTTACCGATCCTGCTGGGCGACTACCTGATGCTGCATTTTGGCTTGTATGGCGCCCTCACCGCGCTCGCTATCTGGCACCAGGGCGGCGCGCAAATGCAGTGGCCCGATCCGGCGCGCACACTGGCCGCCACCGTGGTGGTCACCGGATTCGGGTTGTTGGCGGTGGGCCTGCCGGTGAACACTTTCGTGTTCAATCTCACGCCGGTGCCGCAACGTTGGCTGCTGATCCTGGCGCTGGCGGCCGGAACCCTTCCATGGTTCCTGGCCGATGAGGCGCTAACGCGCAGCGCAAAGGCACCGCGTGGCGCCTACGTCCTGACCAAAGTCTGCTTCCTGCTGTCGCTGGTGCTGGCGATCGCGCTAAACCCCGGGCGCCTGTTCTTTTTGGCACTGATCGTTCCAGCCATCCTTTTGCTATTTATGGTCTACGGCTGGTTCAGCCGTTGGACCTTTCGCCAGACCGGCTGCCCGCTAGTCGGCGCAATTTCCAATGGGGTCGTATTTGCCTGGTTCATGGCCGTAACCTTTCCCCTGGTTGCGTAGCCGTGATTCTGGGCGCGCTATTCGTGCTCCACCATCGCCGGGGGCGATTCGCGGGTCTGCCGCAGGCGGACCGCACGCCGGACATCAAAAATAGTAAAGAACACCGGTGCCAGCAAGGCGCCAGCCAGCAGCCACAGCCACATCGGCCATAGTGGATCGTTCCAAAGCCGGTAAAAACCGTAGGGCAGGCCAACCAGAAGCAGCCACGGTGCGGGGTGCCCGGTTGCGAAGATCACCAGCAAGGCCAGCATGCCCTTACGCTGGCTGCCCGATTGCTGACGCCGATCGCGAATAGCCTGGCGCAGGCCGACAATCCAGCGCTTGACCGGACCGTAGATCAGCAGGCCGATCACGCATCCCAGCGCAAAGGCGAAGTAGCTTGGTATTCCCATTGCGAGGTCCCGCGCGCTCCTGGCGCGCAACACCGTCCCAGCCCCGGTTGGCATTGGCCTGCAAGCATACTTTGGGCCTCCCGCGGCGTCGAGCCGGGGGTTAGGCCAGGCGCGCGCGCACCGATTTCCTTGCGCCGGTGCCGGGCCCGACCGGTTGCAATCGAACGTGCCGGCCTAGCTGCCCAGGGTATTGGGATCACGCCAGGCCCGCTCAAATGGCAGGCGCCAAGCATGGGGCGCGATCAGTTGGTGAATCGCATTCGGACCCCAGGAGCCCGGGGCGTAAAAGCGCACCGGGGGCGGCGCTTCGATGAGCGGGGTCGACACCTCCCACAGGCGCTCTATGCCCTCGGCGGTGGTAAACAGGGTGTGGTCCCCACGCATGGCGTCCAGGATCAAGCGCTCATAGGCCTCGAGCACCTCGCCCACGAGCCCGGTATCGCGCATCGCAAATTGCAGGCTCAGTTTGTCCAGGCGCATGCCCGGGCCCGGCCGTTTGCCATAGAAGGAAAGCGACATCTTGGAGACGTCGGCAAGGTCGAAGGTCAGGTGGTCCGGCCCCTGCGCGCCGACACCCGAGCCGGCGGGAAACATGCTCTTTGGCGGCTCGCGAAATGCGATCGAGATAATGCGCTGACCCGCACCCATGCGCTTGCCGGTTCGCAGAAAAAAGGGCACGTCCGCCCAGCGCCAGTTATCGATGTGGCACTTGAGCGCAACGAAGGTTTCGGTGTCCGATTCGGGGGCCACGCCCTCCTCCGCCCGGTACCCGGAGTATTGCCCGCGCACGACGTTTTTGGGCTCGATGGGCAGCAGGCTGCGGAACACCTTGTTCTTTTCCTCGCTGATGGAGGACGGTTCCAGGGCGGTGGGCGGCTCCATCGCCACAAACGCGAGGATCTGGAACAGGTGCGTCACGACCATGTCGCGAAAGGCCCCCGTCGATTCATAAAAACCGGTGCGATTGCCCAGCCCAAGGGTCTCCGGCACATCGATCTGCACATGGTTGATGAAGTTGCGATTCCAGATCGGTTCGAAAAGGCCGTTGGCAAATCGAAACGCGAGGATGTTTTGCGCAGGCTCCTTGCCAAGAAAGTGATCAATGCGGAATATCTTATCTTCGTCAAACACCTCATGGAGCCGCGCGTTAAGAGTCACGGCGCTTGCCAGATCCGTTCCGAAGGGCTTTTCCATGATGATGCGCGCGCGCTCGACCAGACCGGCCTCGCCCAGCATGCGCACCGCAGGCAGCGCCGCACTGGGCGGCACGCTCAAGTAATGCAAGCGGCGGCTGTCGACCGCCAGTTCGCGCTCGGCCCGATCGACGGCCGCCTTGAGCGCTGCAGCGCCCGCCGCCAGGGGCACGAAGTCGAGGATCCGGGCAAAGGCATCCCACTCGTTGTGCGTCACCTTGCGCGTCGAGAACTCCTCCAGCGCGGTGCGCACCAACGCCCGAAAGGCGTCCGCATCCAAAGCATCGAGGGAAACCCCGATGATGCGACAGCCGGGGATGAATCCGGCATTGGTCAAATGAAACAAGCCCGGCAATAATTTGCGCCGGGCAAGGTCGCCGGTAGCCCCCACGAGGACGACGACCTGGGCGAACTTGGGTCCAACACCTGGCGGAATCTTTGCCACCGCGCACTCCCTGGATTCCATGGCCTGCTCCAAGCAATTTGAATGCCGCGGTACGCCTGGGCCTGCCAACACCTCACTTTTGGCCAGCGCTACCCGGCAAAAGCACCGATTGCCCGAGTGTGCCGCGCATTGCGCAGACCCGATCCAACGGTAAGGACGCGGAACAAACCCAGTTCTGCGCACTGCATTGAGGCGCAATTTGCCGTCTCGAGGTGCACGGGGAGACCGACGGAGGGCGCAATGGGCGTGTGCGGATTGTGGAATTGGTCGGCTCGGGTGCACCGGCCGTAGCGCTAAAAACGCAGTGCGCGCGCCAGGGAGGCAACCTCTTCAGCCGATTCGGCCAGGATGCTGGTCAGCTCTTCCCAGCTGATCGCCTGATCCACATTGGCCTTCATCGCCCGCTCCACGCGATTGGCGCCGTAGGGTCGCAGCGGGGATGAAACCTTCGCCAGTTCGTCGGAGAGCAGCAGCGTGTCTCCCAGCGAGCCAGGCGGAATCTTGAAGCGGCCACTCCAATACTCTTCGATCGCATCGAGCACCGCCTCGGGCATCTCCAGGGCCTTGAGCACGGCACGACCGACGGCCGGTTCGCCATACTCGATCCAGTCGCTAAAGTCGCCATCCAAAAGGCCGGGGAAACTGCGCGCGCGCGACAACAGGTAAAAGCCGCCGATCTCGTGCACGATGCCCGCAAACATCGCCGCGTCCGCATCCACGCCCGTCACTCGCTGTGCGATTACCCGCGCCAGGGAGGCCACCTGGGCCGAGTGCTCCCACAATTGCGTGGCCGCATTGCGACCGGAATCCGCGCCAAAGCTGCCAGCCAATTGGCGCGTGACCAGCGCCATGGCGAGCAAACGCACAGAGCCGAAGCCCAGGCGCATCACCGAGCTGCGCACATCCGCGATTTCCCGGCCGGAGCGATTGAACGCCACCGAATTGGCCATGGCAATGACGCGCGCCGATAACAGCGGCTCGGCCTGGATCAGCTGCACGGCCGTTTCGAGATGGCAGTCCGGATCGCTGAGCGCGTGCCGTAGCTTGAGGGCCAGCCGGGCATTGGTCGGGAAAACCAGCTCGCCCTTCTCCAGGTCGTGGGCCAGTGTCTGGAACGCCTCGCGTTTGTTCATGACGAAATCATACGGCAGGGAAACCGGCATTCGAAGCCGCTGGCGCAGCGCCGTGGCGGTTCGTGACCACCGTTCAGAACACTGCGTGGTCGCCGCGCTCGGGCGCCGCAGCGCCACGAACGAGGTCCGCGTAATAGTCAAAAAGCGTCTGCGAGCCGGTCGATGGGGTTGCCGCGGCGTCATAGCGGCCGGCCTGCGGATCCCAGACCAGCATGGACTCGGTGGCGTAGTAGCGGCCGATACGGGCGAACTCGGCTTTGGCCGCAAGGGCGGGAATCAAGCGCCCCCCGGCCCCCAGGACAGCAATGAGGACGTCGAGCAGCGTCACGGGCACCTTGCGAAAGCGGGGCGGGCGCGCCGACAAGGAAAACAAGTACTCGCCCTGTTCGCGGGGCGTAACCGCGGGCCCAGGGCCGCCGATGGGCAGCACGCGATTGCGTCGGCTCTCGAGGCTGAGGCAATCGGCCAGGTATTGGGCCAGATCGCGGTCACTGATGGGCTTGCACGCCGTTAGCTTGCCGTCGCCAAATACCAGGAAGGGTCTGCCCTGGCGCACGCGTTCGACCTGCCCCGACAAGGATTTGAAGTACGCCGTCGGGCGGACGATCGAGTAGTCCAGCCCCGAATCCATGAGCGTCTTCTCGAACGCAAGCTTGGCGTGCTGAAAGGCCAGCATGGGGCGCTGGACGCAGATCGCCGAAAGCAATACAAAGTGGCGCACGCCGGCGTCCTGCGCTGCCGCGAGCGCGTGCCGATGGGCCTGGTAATCCACGGCCCAGGCGTCCCTGGGTTCGCCCGTGCGCGAGGCCATGCAGGAAACGAGCGCATCGAAGCGCTCCCCGCAAATGCCCGCGCGCACCAGTGCGTTGGCGTCGGTCACGTCGACAAACCGGACCGTGGCCCCAGTCAGCAATCGGATACTGTCCTGCGGTTGTAGACGCCCGCGCACACCGGCTCGTTGCCGGACCAGGCACACCACGTGATGACCGCGCTCCAGCAGCGCAGCGACGGTGGCGCTGCCGATCGTGCCGGTCGCACCCAGGACCAGGACCCGCTGCGCGGCCTGGCTTGCGGCCGAGGTGGGCGGCGGCGCCGACCCTGGCGCGGCGGCGCTCACGCCGGTGAAGGGCCTTGGCCGCGCGCCGAGCGCATGCGCCGCAGCGCTGCATCAAATACCACCTGGGCGAGACGTCCGTCCGCATCAAAGCTGCGTGCGTCGCGACCGGTCTGGGTGCGCACGGCCAGCGCCAGCTCCTCGTCAGGACCGTTCATTGCATTCGCCATGGCTTGCACTTCGCACGCGCGTTGCAACGTCCAGTACAGGAGAAAGGCCGTTGGCAGGTCGGCGCCAATCACCAGAAGTCCATGATTGCGCAGGATGAGAATTTCATGGGCGCCCAGGCTGGAGAGCAGGCGCGGGCGCTCGTCCGGGCGCACGGTGATGCCTTCGAACGCGTGATAGGCCACGCGCCCGTGCAACATCGCGCCGTAAAAATTGTCGTGGCTCAGCCCCGCCGCCTTGCAGGCCACCGCCATGCCCGCAGTGGTGTGTGTATGAATGACGCACCGGGCGTCGGCTCGCGCCTCGTGTATCGCGCCGTGTATGGCAAAGCCCGCCGGGTTGCCGCGGAAGGGACCCGGGGTGACGTTATCGCCGCGAATGTCCACTTTGACCAGGTTTTCCGGCAGCACCTCGGCGTAGTTCAAGCCGAAGGGATTCATCAGAAAGTGGTGCTCGGGACCCGGAACGCGCAAGGAGATGTGATTGAAGATGGACTCGGTCCATCCGAGAAAATCAAAGAGCTGATAGCAATCGGCGAGCTGTCGCCGCAACGCCCATTCCTCGGGTCCGGTAGAGCCGATTGGCGACTGCGTCGTTTGCGGTTCATCCATGCCATCGAATCCTTGCGGGAAATATTCTCATTTGCGCCTTCATCCTACCCCGGCGCGGCACCAAAACCGTCGCACGGGAGGCGCGAGGCACCGCCCGCGGCAATACCGGGAATTGACCGCGGGCCGACTTTCAATTCGGGCGTACCAAAACGCTGCATCGCACTAGATTGCACGCTGCAGAGACCATGCATACATGGTGGCAATGGCGCAGCCTGTGCCGGCGCCACCCATGCGCACTTTGGCATAGCCTAGATGGAAATCGAGCCATGCAATTGAACCTGCCGGTAACCCAGCAAGAATACGACTATCCCGAATCGATGATTCTGGTTTCGACCACGGATCCGCAAGGGCGCATAACCCACTGCAACCGGGCATTCGTCGAGGTCAGCGGGTATACCTACCAGGAACTGTTGGGGCAGCCGCACAACCTGATCCGCCATCCGGACATGCTGCCGGAGGCATTCAAAGACCTGTGGGCGACCATCGGGCGCGGCCGGCCCTGGACCGGCATCGTGAAGAATCGTCGCAAAAATGGCGACCACTACTGGGTGCAGGCCAATGTCACGCCCGTGCTGGAAAACGGCAAGCCCGTCTCCTACATGTCGGTGCGCTTCAAGCCCAGTCGCGCCGACGTACGAGCCGCCGAGGCCCTCTACGCCAAGCTCGCCGCGGAAAAGGCTTCGGGCCGGCATACCCTCAAACTGCACGCCGGCAATGTCCGGCGCCTGGGATGGCGCGACCTTCCCGCGCGCCTGCACCGCCTGTCCATCAGTGAACGGCTGGCGATTGGCATGCTGACCGTAGTTGGTGGTACTTTCCTGGCAAGTTGGGGGCTGCCCGGCGCAGGACCCTGGGCGCCCGCAGGGGCCGCTCTTGCCCTCTCGCTGGTTACCTTCTTCTGGTATCACAGCACGATCCAGTCCCACCTGAACGAAGCTGAGGAATTTGCCAACGACCTGGCCGGGTGCAACCTGACCACTTCCGTTGCGCACCTTCATCCTCATCCCTTGAGCAAGCTCGTTCGCTCCTTGCTGCAGGTGCAGATCAACCTGCGCGCCGTTATTGGCGATGCGCGCGCCGAAGTGGCTGGTACGGCGGTTTCCATCGCGGAAATTGCCAAGGGCAGCCGCGATCTATCCGAGCGCACCGATTCGCAAGCCAGCGCGCTGGAGCAAACCGCCACATCCATGGAGCAATTCGCCGGCAGCGTGCGCCAGACCGCGCAAAACGCCAATGAGGTGGCTCGGGAAAGCGAACAGACCGCCGCGGTCGCCGCGGAAGGCGGCAATGCCGTAGACGCGGTGGGTGTGACCATCGGCGCGATCGAAGGCTCCTCGCGCAAGGTCGCTGACATCGTGCAGATCATCGAAAGCATCGCCTTCCAGACCAACATCCTGGCGCTCAATGCGGCCGTGGAGGCCGCTCGCGCCGGGGACCAGGGCCGTGGCTTTGCGGTGGTTGCCTCCGAAGTACGGGCCCTGGCCCAGCGCAGCGCCCAGGCAGCCAAGGAAATCCGCGAACTGATTCAAAATTCCGTTGGCCAGGTGGCCGACGGCGCCCAGCGCATGGGCAAGGCCAGCGAAACGATCAGCCGGACCGTGGCCGCGGTCAATCACGTGGGCCAGATGATCCAGGCCATCACCAATGCCACGAACGACCAGTCCAACGGACTTGCCCGGGTCAACGCATCGATCGCCGAACTGGACCGCGCGACCCAGGCCAATGCGACGATGGTGCAGCAGACCGCGGCGGCGGCCGACGCCTTGAATGCACGCACGGAGGCGCTGGAACGCTCCGTGCAGATATTCCGCCTTTAGGGCGTCGCTACGCAGCGATCATACGGCGTGCTCCGGGCCCTGCAGCCGGGCAACCGCGGCGCCGATCATGGCGTAGGTTTCCATCTCGGCGGCGTCGTCCCATGCCGAACGCCAGGTGCTCCAAACCACGGCCACGACATCCTCCCTGGGATTGCCGTAAAGAAATTGCCCAAAAATTCCTTGGGCGGTGAACGCGCCATCATGATGCGGAAGCGCCCGTTCGCCCTCGGGAAATGCCCACCACTGATAGCCGTAGCCGAGCGGATCGTCATCAACCTTGCCGTAAGCAGCTACTGGCGTACGCGGCCGGGTCGCCTCTTCGATCCAGCCAGCCGGAAGCACCGCATCATTGCCGATTGCCCCGCCGCGTAGGAAAAAGAGGCCAAAACGCGCATAGTCGCGCAAGGTCGCGCTGATTTCGTTGCCCCCTGTCTCTAAACCGCCCGGCGCATCGAGCAGCCAGTATCCATCGCGCTCCATCCCCAGGCGCGCCCAGATTTTCTTCGACAGGTACTCGCAAAGATTGTTGCCGGTGGCCGCCGCCACGACCGCGCCCAGGACGTAGGAATCCGCGGTGCTGTAATTGAACACGCTCCCGGAAGGCGCCGCCCGGCGCCGCGTGCGCATCAGTTCCATCACTGCGCCGCCTTTCTTGGAAGCGATCGCCCGCTCAAAGCTCAGGATATCCGAGCCGTGCAGCAGGCTGTAGTCCTCCTCCCACTCTATGCCCGAGGTCATGCTCAGCAGGTCCCGTATCGAACTGTCCGCATAGGCGCTGTCCTGTAACGCCCGCACGTACCGCGCCACGCTGTCATCCAGGCTGGCGATTCGCCCCTCGCGCAGAGCCGCGCCGACCAAGGTTGAGGTAACCGACTTGGCCATCGAGAACGAGGTCCAGCGGGTCTGCTGCGAATTGCCCATTGCGTAGCGCTCCAACGCAATGGCGCCGCCTTTGAGGATCAGGACTCCCGTTACTCGATTGCGCCGAAAAAAATCGTCCATCGAATAGGTTTCGCCCCGGTACTCGTAATCGCATCCGACGCGAGCCAGGTCAATGCCATGGGGCGGCAGCGCCAAGACGGCTGTGCCGCGCAAAATGGGTCGGGTGGCCGCGAGCCGGTCGATATTGCGCAGTGTGGCCGCCTGGTTCCAGGGCGTTGTCGCCAGGGGATTGTCGGCAATTGCCTCCTGTGCTTGCGGATCGGCGGGAGGGGCGCCAGGCAACGCGCAGGCGCCCAGCAGACCCGAACCGCCAAGGGCCATCGTGGCGCCGATTTGCTGCAGGCGCCGGCGCCGGATTCGTCCCGAAAAGCTCATTGCGGCGTTGCGCCGGTCCGTTGGGGCGCGGCCGCCTTTAAAAAGAACTGCGCCATCGCATCGGCCACCGTTTCGCGCTCCAGATCGGCAGTGACAATGTGGTACGAATTATGCAAGAGAAGTAATTGCTTCACGACAGAGGACACGTGATCCAGGACGTACTGGGCATTGCGCGGACTCGTGGAGTCGTCCTGCGCCGATTGGACCACCAGCAACGGTGCAACCACCTCGGGAAGCATGCGCATCCCCTGCCCGATCAGGTGACGGCATTCGCACAAAAGACGGATGGGAAAGTGCGCGTAGGTTCCCAGCGGCCGGTTGCTTTCGGCCAGTGATGTTTCCTCATATTGCCTGCGCATTTTTTCCCGCAGCACTTCATCCTTGAGCCCAAACGGAGGCCCGACCCGCAGGTAAAGGAAGTCCTTGAAGGGCGTGTAATCGGCAAGCCCGAGGAAACGGTGATACCAGGGCACGTCCCAGCCGTCGTAAAACAGGGTCGGCGACATACAGGCAATGCCGGCGACGTCTCTGGGAAATTCGGCGGCAACCATCAACGCCAGCAAGGCGCCGATCGACAAGCCACCGACAAACAGCGGTACACCATCGCGCGCGGCTTGCGCGCGCACATCGTGAAAATGCCCGCGCGCACTGTCCCACAATTCGCGCCAGCTGGTACGCGCCAGGACCGCGAGCGGCTGTCCATGGTTGACCAGGGCGGGACAGCTGACGCTCAACCTGCCGCGATGATGCAGGTGGTGGGCGATGTAGGCCAGTTCGATCGGCCCCCCCGTCAAGCCATGGAACAACAAAACGTGGCCCGTACCGGCACGGAGCAAGCGAATTTCTGGAATCTGGGCGTGGCGAACGCCAGTATCCTTGAGCCAAGCCCATTCGATGCCCATGCGCGCCTTTCGCGTTTTCTCTAAAAAGAATGCCCAGCGTACGGCGGCGCTGGGGTCGACAGGCGCTGGACGACCTCGCCGAGGTTGGCAAAGGGCACGAACGGCTTGTTCTGCGCCCGCAGGTAACCGGCCAGGGAATCCTTGGCAAACACCCAATCGGCGCGCAACGCCGGACAGATGTCGGAGAGGCCGTCGCCGATGTACACGATTTGCGCCCCGCGGTACCGTTCCAGATGTATTGCCTTGCAGTGCGCGCAACGGGCGCAGCTTGGACTGCGATAAGGAAACGATGGAATCACGCGCCGGCCCTCGAAGGCCAGGGCGTTGGCAAAGATCGGTGGCAGCGCAATGCCCTGACGCGTTAGAATCGCGCGCAAGATGACGTCGAAATTATCCGAAACGACGATCAGTTCCGTGCCCGTATCGGCAGCCCAGTCCTGCAGCCTGACGAAATCCGGATCGATGGTGGCCCCTTGCACAAAGTCGAGCAAGGTGTCCTCGTCGACCTCCAGGCCGCCCACCTGCCGCTGCAGACATTCCAAGGTGCTGATCCGATTTTCGCGCCATGCGAGCTGCCAGCTCTGCCATTGCGGGGTGGGGGAAAACGTCTCGATTACCGAATCGAGTACGTCTCCACAGCTGATCGTATTGTCGAAGTCGACAAACAGCACTGCTTTTTGAGTGGCGGGCAAGGGAAACGTCTTCAAAGTAAGCTTGCGTCCGGCGGGCCACGTGGTTGATTTCGCGACGGATTGCGGCAACCGACCCACGCGAGCAAACCGCCGATGTTAATTGAATCGCAAAACCGGGGATTACGACTACGATGAATGATCTGCGCAGTTCTGGTTTGAAGTCGGAAGAGACTGCACGCCTGCTGGAAAAGGAGCAGAAATACTGCTCGTACGGCGATACCGTGCACTATGCGCAGCATCCGAAGATCTTCGAACGTTGCGAGGGCAGTTTCCTGTTCGACGACCGTGGCAGCAAGTACCTGGACTTGCAGATGTGGTACTCCACCGCCAATCTCGGCTACGCAAATCCGCGGATCAACGCCGCGCTGCACGCCCAGATCGACCGGCTGCCGCAGCTGGCCTGCCAGTACCTTCATCGCGAGAAGATCGAACTGGCCGAGAAGATCTGCGAAAGCGTCGAGCGCGGCTTCGGTCTCAAGGGCCGCGTTCACTTCAACGTCGGCGGCGCACAGGCCATTGAAGACGCAATCAAGGTCGTGCGCATGACGACCAAGCGCCAGCGCATGCTTGCCTTCCAGGGCAGCTACCATGGACGCACGCTGGCGGCCTCGGCAATCACTGCTGCGTACCGGTACCGCGAAGCATTCGGCGAGTTTTCCGACCGAGCCAATTTCCTGCCCTATCCGTACACTTTTCGCGCCGGATATGGCAATGATGCGCAGCGCACGGAGGACGCCTGCATCGCCGAGTTCGAGCGCTTGTTCGCGCACGATTGCACGGGCGCATGGAACCCCAAGACAGGGCACGCGGAATTTGGCGGGTTCTTCGTCGAGCCCGTACAGGGAACTGGCGGCTATATCGTGCCGCCCAAGGGCTACTTCAAGCGCCTTGCGGCGATCTGCCGCGAACGGGGAATCCTGCTGGTCGACGACGAGGTGCAAATGGGCCTGCATCGCACCGGCAAGATGTGGGCCATGGAACACTTCGACGTCCAGCCGGACATCATCGTTTTTGGCAAGTCGCTGACCAACGGACTCAATCCCCTTTCGGGAATCTGGGCGCGGGAAGAACTGATCAATCCGCGGGTATTTGGCCCGGGTTCGACGCACTCGACGTATTCCTCCAACACGTTGGGCACGGCAGCCGGCCTGGCAGTGATGCGCGCGTTCGAAGCGGGCGACTACGAAACCAAGGTGCGGGAAAAGGGCGCGTACTTTCTTGCCGGTCTCAAGGCTCTGAAAGCCCGTTATCCGCAGATCGGCCATGTCGATGGGCTGGGCCTGGCCCTGCGCATGGAAATGTGCGAGGCCGATGGCTTTACCCCAAACCGCAAGCTTGCGGACAAGATGTTCCAGATCGGCCTTGCGGGCGATCTGGACCTTGGTGCGGACGTCGTTGGCCTCGTGCTCAATGTGGTGGGCTATGACAAGAATGTCGTCAGTATCGTGCCCTCGCTCGAGATCACGAAGGAAGAGATCGACCAGGGCTTGCACGCGCTGGATGTGGTTCTCTCGATGGCAACGCGCGGTTAGTCGCGCGCCAGGACGCATCAGCGACGCCGCTCAGGCAAGCTTTGGCGCGCGTGAATGTGGGGCTCCATGGTCGCCATCACTGGCGTGGGCGCAAGGTCGCCGCGCCGAGGAGGCATTGCCCAAGCTCTGTCAACCCAAGGCGCTAACCGGCGATCGCGGGCCGTGACGGAGCCGTCGATCCTCCGCGTTCACTTACGAGCCTTGATGGCCTCCTCTGCTGTGCGATAGCCAGTACATTCCCCGGCGTTGACAAACACCTGCTGGCCGCGCGCCAGGAGCCAGGCCGAATCGTCCGGGCAGTCCTTGCGGTCGCCACGGTGAATGATGTAGTTGACCTTGCCATTGCGAAATTCGTTGGCGTTGACGACCCAGTAGGCTCCAAAGCTGTCCGCGCCGGTGGCATTCATCGGCGATTCCCAGCTGATGCCCAAGATCGGCTCGTCGGACTTCTCCGCCTTGGCTATTACTTTATCGCCCTGGAACTTCTCGAAACTTTCCCAAAAATGGGCACCCCAGCCTTTGTAATCCCCATCCGTCCGATAGTAGTGCAGGGTGAAATTCTCACCCGGTGCTACTGCCGGTCGCACCACAGGCGCGACCGCCTCCGTTGTCACGCAGGCGGATAGGAAAGCAGCCGCCCCGAAAACGAAGGGACCTAGCGCTCGGCGAATCGATGCTCGACGTAACATTTTCAATGCCCTCCGTTAGATAGAAATGAGCCTCTTGGTACGCGCTACCCGCGACGGTGTTGTCGGAACATGACATGTTGCGGCCGGGAATAGCTCATCGCAGCGCTGCTGGTATCGAAGTATGGACCCCTGCCCGGCGTAAGCGCCAATGATTTCGCACCCGCCAATCCAAGAGTAGCGCTGCCTAGGGGCTCCAATGGGTTATGTCCTTTGCGGCGCGGAGCATCCCGCCCCGTACGTTCGAATGTTCATTTTCCTTCTTGCGATGTCTTTGGAGAAGCCGGGGCGCAGGGCACACCCGGCAATACCCACGAGGAAAGTTCGCTCCATGGAATATCCACTTGCGGTAAACGCTCCATGCGCGAGCGCCCCTCCTGCTCGATGACGCGCAGCGCGTTATCGGTCAATAAAAATCCCGACTGCAATGATTGGCGCAATGAATCATCCGATATTCCCGTTGCGCTTTGCCCCAGACGGCGCTTGTACAAATTGAACACGCCGTTTTGTGATTCGGACTTGGCTTGCAAAAGGCCCGCAAAGTATATTGCCCGCTTGGTACGGCGATTCCAATTGAACGTCCCGTAGTCTTCGTAGGGGTGTGCGCCGCCGCCATACGTACTCCCCGTTACGGTGGCCGAAATGTAACAGTCGCCTATGGCAGCAAGCCGCACTTCGATCCCTCGCTCCCATCCGCTTGCCGCCCAGGAGGATTCGGACACGCGAATTTGCTCGGCAAGCGCTGCGGAAAATCCATCCGCCAGAGGGCTATGGTCCGCATCGACTCGCGGCCAAACTACCTGCAGATCCCAGGTGAAGGGGCGCGCGGCGTCCTCCCCCTGCAAATCGTCATCGGCCCAAATCAGTCCGTAGATTCCAGTTTCAAACACTGTCCATTGCCCAATTCGATACACCGAATCTGGAATCCGCGCCAAATAATTGAAGTACTGATTGCGAATGCACGTCTGCGCGTCCGGGCTCAGGTCGGATTGCACCTCGTCCCCACGACAGTATCCGCTGACCCAGCGGTAAAAACGCGATAGTGATTGCTTTGAAACTTCCCTACCGGCAGGAGAGAGTGCCGCCCCAAGCTTGGCACTGGCGCTGTCGATGCGTGCGCGCAATTCCTGCGGCGGCGCAGAAACGAGGTCGGCCAAATCTGCCGGCGTAGACCCAACGCTAGCGAAGTGCATTCCGACGAAAAGAAAAAATGCGACAGCGCGCACAAAATCATGTCGTCGTTGCAAATCACGGGGATTCACGTTTCCTGTCATTCGCTGTTCGCGGGAAGTAAATTGAGGATTGCATCGACCTTTTCGATCGGCCTCCGGCGCGCGCGACCGCAGTGCGCCTTGCGCTTCGCGTTGGTCGGCAAGGCCTTCGTCATCAGGCAACGGGCTTGGTCATTGTGAAAAACGACATAACCCAGAAAATCGCCGTGGCAAATAAATAGCCCCGCGGAACGATTGGCGTAGTGTCGTTCCAAAAGGCAATTTCCAGCAGTATCGAGGCGATTACACCTGCAATTGCCGTCAGAACCCCAATCGCCCAATTGCGTTTTCCGATTTGCGGCCTCGGCCCGCGCAGGATGCCGATCAGACCTACCACAACGCCGGACGCATATGTCGCGTACAGGAGCATGATCCACACGGCATTAGAAGCGTCAAAAGGAAGGCGTAAGAAAATTAATTTGCTGTAGATCACGAGCATCGCCAGCAGCAATCCTGGCAGGCTGACGACCACTGCCAAGGCAACGCCAATTGACTGGATATGCCGCATCGCAAAGGGTGGTCTGGCAGGCAAATCTAGCGTTGAACTTCCAATTTTCGAAGACGGGGGATTGCCGCGAACGCGCCTCGCAAAAACCCCTTCTTCATGATGCCAATAAGCGCTAGACGGTGCAATGCCATCATCCGATAGCTCAGTGGCCCCCTTGTCAAGGGCATTGCCCCCCTGGCGCTTGGGTCCGGTAACCACCACCAATTTGAAATGGTCGCCCCCTTGCCGACATTCGGGCGGGGCTGGATTCGCTCGTTTGCTGCGCCGGGACTATTTGTCCCGCTGCAAACATTTCTTTGGGACTAGCTACTCCGGGAGGATCTCGCCCGACCCGCCCATTTGTTTGGGAACGTCTTTCATCTTGGGCAACCCGTCCTTCATGCGCAGTACGGTCTCTGCGTAATGGACATGGAGCGCCGGTTCGTGACGGTAGCTGGGAATCGTTGCGGCATACACGTCGACCAATGCCCATTGTGGATGGTCCGTCATCAAATGTCCGCCGCACACTTTGCAAAATTTACGATAACTGCGCTCCGTCTTATGAAAGACGCCAATGCTGTCCTCGCCCTTGGTGACCGTGACTTGTTCGGGCTTCCAAAGGCTGAATGCATTTACCGGAGCCGCTGCCCAACTTCGGCACGACGAACAGTGACAAAATCCCGCAGCGACAGGTTCACCGGCAACTGCAAGCTCCACCGACCCGCAAAAACAACTTCCTTTATACGTTTGACCCATTTGACACCTCCTCCATAGAACGTGGCCGTGCCGTATTTTGTACTAGCCATTTCTGTTGGATTGCACCTTACGTAATTAGGGTTATTGCGAGCGTTGTCTGGCGCGAATTCGACCAGACTCGCACGCCCGGTAGGCGACCCCGGTTTGGAAAATCGACCACCAGTGAAACTCAATGAGTGACCGCCTAGCCGCAGCCTGTTCAGGTTTTCAGGCGCGACAACCAGGCCTGGACTCCGGAGTGCTCAGCAACGGCCGTTTGTAATTGCAGCAGTTTGGGGCAATGATCCAGTACGGACGTCGGTATGTGATCCAGAACACCCGACCGCAGCCATCGCACCATCATGTATAGCTTCAAATCGGCAACCTGCAGCTTCGAGCCTCCGATGTATGGGCCGCCGCCGAGTTGACGCTCGACCTGACTGGCCCACGTTCTTAATTCATTGGCAGCCAACGCCTCGCGGGCCACTCGCTTCTGGTCCGGATCGGAAATGCGCAACGTGGGCGAAATCGTGTGGCGAATCTCCTCAACGGCCGACATAAGCGCCTCGTGCTGCGCGGCCTCGAAGTCATCACTGGGATGCAGGTGGTGCCGCCGTCCGATGAAAACCAAGATGGCATTGGATTGTGCAAGCGGCGGTTTTCCGGGCATCTCCAGCACCGGCAAAGCTCCAAAAGGCGTGCTGCTCTTCATCGCCGGCCAGTCCTTTGACTGCACGCGTACGTCTTCAAATTCGACACCTGCCAGATGCAAGGCAATTCGGCATTCTTCGCCCCGACTGGCGGGAAAATCAAAATAGATCAGGCGCGGTTTATTCATTGATTCCTCGTTAGTAATTCCATTGGGTGGGGTAGACATTGCATTGTTGCACCAAAGTCGACCACATTACCCCGGAGCCAATGCTACGGCGACATCTCCGGACGATTGCATTGTGCCAAGCCAATCCGGCAAGTATGGACCCCGGCTATCGCCTACTTCGGCACCTCGCAGGCAACGGAAAGCGCCGGAGGTGACCGCATCAAGATTGTGCCTTGGCAGGCAAAGTGCGAACGAAACCAATGCAGGTCTTGATCCAATACGACAAGTCCGCATCGGTCTCAAAGCCTGGTGGATCCACAAATACATAGCCCTTCATTGGCTTGCCCGTAAAGTCCATAACTCTGACGTTCGAACGCGATACCTCTTGCATGTACCGCTCGGGGCCGACTCTAGCCATAAGGACGTTGCCCAAGACGCCGACGAACATGTGCCCGCCAACCATGAAGGCCAATCCACCGAACATCCTTCGCTCGGAGATGCCTGATTCCGATCCCAATGCGGACCGAATTCGACCTGCAAGCAAATCGTCATATGCCACGTCGAACTCCATCAGTGCAGGAATTCCGGCTTCCTGCGTGAACGCGCTCGCCCGTTAGGCTTTACAAGGGCGTTTCGCGGGTTAGACGTCCGCTCGCAGGCGCCAGCGAACCACGCCTCGCTACACCAAAAGCCGACCCATTTTCAACCACTCGAGGCGCTGCGGGCATTTCGCCAAAGAAAAGTGGACGTCAATCGATACCGAACAACATGCTCCTAGTGTTGCGGAGCGTCGATGATCCATTCCCACGCCTTCAAGGTCACGCCGCCTTCACGCGGCAAGGAAAAATGCGAATCCGATCCGACCAGGTTTACGACTACGCGAACCTGATCGCCCCCTTTGACTCGGAGGAATGCAAAGACATTCGGGTTGCCCGTTTCGATGATGTCGAAGTTTCCGCCCTCCAGGGCGTTTTGCAGGGCCGGATGGTGATGCTTTAGGACGGCCAAACGTTGATAAAGGCCTGCGCGGCCGAAATTCTTCCAGACGATGGGATCACGATCAAAGAACTTCAACCGCTTGTCCTGGCCGTCCTCCTGTCCGCTGTAGACGAGCGGCATGCCCGGCAAGGTGGCCGCTAGCACGGACATGGCATCGATGCCATCACCGTACAACTCCCGATCGGTGCCTTTCCAGGAATTCTCGTCGTGGTCGCTTGTGAACGTCATGCGATAGGCGCCCGCCGGGTAGCGACGCGGCGGATTGCGGTAGAGGGCAGCGAGGTCCAGGGCATTGGCCTGTCCGCGCGCCACCTTGATCAGCATGTGATACAAAACCCAGTCGTAGGTCATGTCGAAGGCACGAATCTGCATCTCGGGGGTATCGGCCTCGGCCAGCAGGAACACCGGCTTGAGGGCGTCGAGACGGGCGCGCGCCTCGTCCCAGAAATCGACCGGCAATGCCCAGGCGACGTCACAGCGGAAACCATCGATGTCGGCTTCCTTCACCCAGTAGCTCATGGCATCTATCATGCCCGCGCGAACCTCAGGTTTGCTGAAATCCAAACCGATCACGTCCGCCCACACCTCTTCATGATGATCGCTCAGATCGGTATAGTGATAGCCTGCCAACTCGCCCTTTTCGTTGCGCTTGTACCAGTCCGGATGCTCCTCCACCCAGACGTGATCCCAACCGGTATGGTTGGCGACCCAGTCGAGGATGACCTTGAACCCCAGCGCGTGCGCGCTCCGCACCAGATGCCGCAGGTCGTCCAGGGTGCCGTATTCCGGATTGACGGCCTTGTAGTCGCTGACCGCGTAGTAGCTGCCTAGCGACCCCTTGCGCATTTTCTTGCTGATGGGGTTGACGGGCATGATCCAGAGGATGTCGACCCCCATTGCGCGCAGCCTCGGCAGGTGAGCTTCGAAAGCCCGGAAGCTGCCCTCCGGCGTGTATTGCCGAATATTTACTTCGTAGATCGTGGCGGACTCGGCCCATGCAGGGTGATGCACCTGACTCACGCCATCCGTCAGCGGCAGCGCGGGCGCCGCGGACGAATTTGCGGATAACCCCACTGCAATTACCCAAAGCCACGAACGTATGAAACGCATTGTGATTTGCATGAGCCATGGTCCGTGATATATCACTGTAATCGTAAATGTGCGCCAAGCGGCGACTTTGCAGCCCGGTCGTCGATGCGATGCCGTGCATGGCTGCCGTTCGGCCGCCAATTGCACGAAGCGGCAATTTGCTAACCGCAAACTCGAAATCGCCCAAGATTCGAGAAGTTCAAAAAATGATGGCTCAACGGCAGTCTAAACGGTCACCACATCAATACCTACGTCATTGCCCGGACGGAGCGTCATACTCCGGCGATTGGCCTCCAATTACGTGGCTGGCAAGGGCCAGATCCGCCTCCCTGCATGGGATAAAAAAACCCGCGCCGGCGGGCGTATTTGCAAAACCACAGGCCAAATTCAGGAATTTCCAAATTGATGGTATCGGGATAGATTTGCAAGAAAATGTAGAAGCGGGAGTTGCCGAAGGTGAAATGTCCTCGTGCCTTCTTTTTGGTTTTCGCGGTCGCGACAACGCTATCCGGATGCGTTTCGACAAAGTACGAAATGGCATCGAAAGACACACCGCCGGCTGTGCCCCTGAATATTGCTACGGTACAGCCCCCTGTTGCGCTGAAGGTAAGCACTGTTATTTCATACAAAGGACCGGGCTCCTGGAAGCAAGAGGCGTTGTGGGATGAGTACGTTGTAGTAATCCACAACCAGGGGGACCAACCCTTGACGATTCGTGCAGCGGCACTGCTCGATCCTGGCGGTGAACCCCGCGCGCCAGGCAGCGACCCTTGGGACCTGGAAAAGGAAAGTCAAACGCTTGAGCAACGATATTTACGTGCTGGCGTTGCCTTCGTGCGGGCGGCCGGCCCAGGCGTTCTTATCCTCGGTGCGGGTGCGGCAGCAGTCGCCTCGGCAGGCATCTTTTCCGCGGCGGCTGGAACGGCGGCAACTGCGACCGTCATTGCGCTACCCGTGTATTACGTCGTCGTATTCAGCGTCAATCATTCGAATAAGAACGATGTCGTTGCTGAATTTGCGCGGCGTCGATTGAATCTGCCTCTAACCCTGACCCCGGGCGAGTCACGCACTGGCAGCCTGTTTTTTCCCATGACGCCAAACCCACAGGCCCTGAACCTCCAGTATTTGTCGGCGCAAGCCGCTGGCGAGGCTGTGCTTACATTGGAGGCCTTGCACGGACTTCATGTGAAGAACGAAAATTAGTTGCTGAAGTCATTCGATACGTGGTTCCGTGCAATGTAAGGACCTATCTCGGGTGCAATGGACGGCGAGAGTTCCGATCGCCGTTTCTGGCAACCGACCGGTTCGAATGAATCATGTCGCTACCCAATGAATAGAAGCTGGACGGAAATCTTCGGGGCCGGGTTCGCCTTGCCTGTAACCAGAGTGGTGCAAGGTGTTTGGCGCCACGTGTACGGGCCGGCGTATCCCGAGAGTGTTGAGCCTAACAGCTACGTGTCGCGCACCGAGCGTTTGCAAATGGCCACTGAATTGCAACTGGATGAATCCGCACATTTCGTCGATGTCGGTCGCGGCAGAGGTGGTCCAGGCCTATGGGTCGTGGTGTAAGCCGGCGACCAAGTGGCTGGAACGACGCGCAAATCTTCAATTTTCCAGCAACGCGGCGCATGAAGGGTCGGGCGCAAATTGCGGACCAGTACAGTGCCAACGCATTTAACGATCCCGCGCGGCACGCAATGATCGTTACGCGGATTGTTATGGGTTACCTGGTCGTCGACCACAAAGGAGTTTCGCTGACCCATCCCGACGGGCCCGATCAAATGGAAGCGGTTGTGCCCTATGAAATTAGGGAAGGAAAAATCCGTACGGCGACACTGATTCGGGAATAGATGGGAATCGGAGCGCGAGGAAGCCCGCGATACCGTGACTGCGGACGGTAGCCCGACTGGCCGAAGGCAATCGAGTGCCGGCACGGCAATATGCTCGCCATGCATACAAAGACGTCAGAGTTGGTGGCAGCCCGTACCGAGCTGCAGGCTCATCTAGCAATTGTCAATCGGCAACTCTCTGCTGCGCGCACGGCGCAGGCGATCAGTTTGGCGATGAACCAGTTCGACGCCCGATTGAACTTCAACATCGGGCGCCTCGAAGAACAGCAGCAGGCGCTGCACGGGATCCTGGCGCTGATTTACGACCGCTTGGGAGAGAGGGAACCGGTCGGATCGCTGCAGAGTCCCGGTTAGCTCCGACCAACGTTCTCTTTGCCCCGCGAATGCCTTCATCCGCGCGGCCTAATTCCAAATTGGGATTCCGAGATTCGACACCGCTGCGTTGAGTACCGAATCGCATTTATAGCTGCGAAGGACCTAGCCATGAACGACCACAAAGACCCCTTGCGGAGCACGACCGCTTCCACAATTTCATCGGTGCCACGCAGGATCCACCCTCTGGTGGCGATGGCCGCCATTTCAGTGACTGCCGTATCGGCGATCGCCGCCTACCAATTCCTGTGGCCGCAGTTGGCACGATCGGAAACCGCGCAGGAATCTGCCCACGGTTCCAATAAGGACGCAACCCATCGTGCCTCCAGCACGCCCGCACCCATGGCAAGTGCCGCCCAGCCGCCGGCAGCGGTTTGCCGGGAATGCGGCGAGGTCGTCGCCATCCGAACCAGCAGAAAAACGGGTGAGGGCACTGGTGTGGGCGCCCTAGCTGGCGGCGTGCTCGGCGGCGTACTGGGCCACCAGGTCGGTGCCGGACGCGGCAAGGAAGCCATGACCGTCCTGGGTGCCGTTGGTGGCGTGTTCGCCGGCAATGAGGCGGAAAAGCAGGTCAAGGCCCAGACCCTTTACCTCGTTGACCTGCGCATGGCCGACGGAACGCAACGCACCGTTACGCAAACCGTGCCACCCGATTTCGCTATCGGCACGGCGGTGCGGGTGAGCGGGAATACGATTGTGCCGATGTAGGCAAGGAACCTGCATCCTGCGTCGCGTTTGGATGAGGTAACTCCGAGTAACGCATCAGCGCGAAGCAGAATGGTGGGCCTCCCTGGAGTCGAACCAGGCACCAACGGATAAATAATCTTCCGCTTAAATCGTTCAAAATATTGATATTTACAAATTTAATTTTCATTAAATTAACTTAGGGACATATAGGGGAAAGTTGCTAGCAAAGCCTGCTACTTATCCACAAGCAACTTCCATGCGAATTGTCGAATTTTTAATTTGATTGACTTACTGGAATTCAAAGCCGTGTGCGCCAGAAAGCGGACGCAGTGCACCCCAATCGACCCACTCCGAGTATCTCGGCTCATTGAAAGCGACAACAATCTTTGAAAATACCTCACGTTCGCAGATCGCCGTGAATTCACACACCGCGGCACCTGTAAGCAGGCGAGGCGAAATTCAAAATGCACCGAGTCAATGTAGCGACGGTGGCGGCGCGCCGCCCATCCTCATACGGACAAGCAGTTCGTGGTACCGCGGGTCCATGCGGATGTTCTGGAGTAGTGGATCAATTCGGAGAACGGTCATTCCAGGATCACGCTGGCGATATGCCCGCTCCAGCCATTGAAATGCGGAATCGGCTTCGCCCCGATACGCATGCACTTCGGCGATGTTGAACGCCCCCCCGTCCGCGTATTTGGTCTCGACTTCACGCAACGCTTGAGCCGATTCCACCTTGCGTCCGAGCGCCCAGTAAACGATTGGCAGAGTCATTAGACGCCAGCCTTTATCGGATTCCTTCTGCGCCGCGGCGAGCGCCTCATCCAGTCGGCCAAGGTACAAGAGCGGAAACGCCAGTCCCGCGTATGCGCCCGCATATCGTGAATCGAGCAATATGGCCTGTTTTCCGATAGCAACAGCTTCCTCGAAATGGCCGGAATAGAAATAATTGACGCTCAGTTTATTTAAGCTGGCAACATCTAAGGGATCGCGCTCAATCATTTTCTTCTCGATCAATAGGAGTTCGTCATCGCGACCGTTGACTGTCACATCTACTTCTGCCAGATCTGCGACCGCCACCAAACTATTGGGGTTCAATTCCAGCGCACGTCGGTAAAATCTCCGCGCGGCCTCCCAATCCCAATCGACAATCGCCGAAATGGTACCCAAAGAAATGAAAGGTTTGTACAGGTTTGGATTCAATTTCAGTGCGCGTTCAGTTGCGTATCGCGTGTTTTTGCTTGCTTCTGCAGGAGACATCCATCCGGAATTTACACTGCTTACATAGCTCATTGCCAAACCTGCCCATGCAGAGGCATAGTTTGGGTCAAGATCAATGGCTTTCTTGAAGTACTCGATCGCGTGATCAGTGTTCTCCTTCGATAGATGCGCACTGAAATATTCGCCCTTCAAGTACAGGTTGAAGGCTTCAAGATTGTCGGACCGCGGTTCCACATATGTCGCCTGCAAGGCCGCCTTCAAGGCGCCGGCCACGGTTACCGCAATCTCATCCTGTATCTTGAAAATGTCGGTCACGTTGCGATCGTATGATTGGGACCATAGGTGCATGCCGTCCGAGGCACGAATCAATTGCGCCGTGATGCGCATCAACTTGCCGCTTCTGCGCACGCTTCCTTCCAAGAGATTGGCCACTCCCAACTTGGTGGCGATCGTGCGGATGTCCTCATTCTTGCCCTTGAAGGCGAAGGCAGAGGTGCGCGCAATTACCTTCAGATCCGGGCTTTGCGTTAGCCGGTCGATCAGATCCTCCGACAGGCCGTCGGAGAAGTACTCTTGGTCGCGCTTCTCGCTCATGTCCACAAATGGCAGCACCGCGATGGACTTTTCCGGCGGTGCAGTTAGGCCGGCTGCCTCCTTCAGTTGGCTCGTGTCGGTGTACCTGCCCCAGAACCAGGCAGCGCTGGCAATTGCTGCAACCACGCCACCAAGGGCTGCGACCTTCCAGGCCCGCCTTGATGTAATCCCGCGCTGCAGCTGAGCGGTTCCCGTTGGCCCGGCTGGCAGTAGACCCGGCAACTCGGTTGAAGCGGTAGCAAGTCCGTGTGTCACTAGCGGACTTTGGGTAGCCTGCGCTTGGTCGTGCGCTCTTGCCGTGAATCGGTAGCCCCGTCCGGGAACCGTGACGATCACCTCAGAGCCCAGCAGCTTGCGCAGGGTGGAAATGTGCACCTGCAGGGTGTTTTCCTCGACCACCATCTTGGGCCAGACAAGGTCGAGCAATTCGTCCTTGCTCACCAGGTGGCCATTGCGCTCCACCAGCACCATCAAAAGGTCAAAGGCGCGTAGGCCGATCCTGACGCGTTGCCCCTCCACGCGAAGTTCCTTCTCCCGTGGATCGATGACAAAGCGATCAAAAATCAAGGGTGTGCCGCTGGACTCTGCGTCCATCACCCCCCCTTTGGGTCGGCTGTGTTACCTAGTGTAGGACCGGAAAAACGTCAGCGCAGAAATTCTTCAGCGAATCATCAGGGGACTTTCAGCGCTTTGCCAAGGACCTGATGGGCCTTTGCGCCCAAAGTTCTCCCACCAGAGGCGCACGAAATTCAAGGCTTGTGGCACTTGTCCAAAGTTAATACCAATTCGAATCCAAGCACCATCACCTGGAGAGGAACATGGATACCAAGACAACCAGCTTTATTGCATTTACCGCGATCCTGGCCGTGGCAGCGTACGCGGGCGGCAACGCCAGCCGCCAGGGTGAATCATCCGATACCGCCCCGTCGCGGGCCAGCAGCGCCCAGGCGGACCAGGCCAATACCGTCCTTGGAGCAACCACGGGTGTCGCCCAAGGCATAAATGAGCAGCTTGCAAATTGCACGAATCCGGTCGCCCACGGGCGATCCCTTATTGGCATTATGGTCAGCTGCGCGCCGACAAACTGACGGTGGGGCTCGATATCGCCCCTTCCACCGCGCTGCACCACAAGGCCATCGGACATTTGGTCCGGGCCTGATTGAACGCGCACCGCTATGCGCTAAATTCGCGAGGCCTATTGTCGTATTGAAAAGCGAAATGCTGTGATGCCGTCCTTCGCATCCCAGGCGCAGACTTTTGTTCGCTATTTATGAAACTTCGCGGCGAATTGGGAGGCCCCGATATGGCCGTCTACCAACCTCGGCGCTTGCATTTGATTTTGGCCCATACGCGCGGTACAAATAAGGTCACGGCCTGCTGCCATGGACGGATAGGATGACCGATTCAACTGGGGAGGTCGTATTCCGGATCCAAGTAAACGATCAAACGGGGACCAATATGAAAACGGCCCACTACGCGGGTCGAATATCATTTATAAGCATATGATTTTATTGGTGGGC
>Ga0209698_10000494_pt1 | contig 45196 bp, 37 predicted proteins | sample LitLauG_LLR_2012_FD_187203 | JGI IMG/M metagenome (GOLD analysis project Ga0209698, IMG submission 187203) | Freshwater sediment microbial communities from Pennsylvania, USA - Little Laurel Run_MetaG_LLR_2012 (SPAdes) (version 2) | ecosystem: Environmental > Aquatic > Freshwater > Creek >...
CCCGCGTCCCGGTAAAACGCGTCATTATGTTTAATGAAGAGGGTAGAACATATGGTGATCCTTGCGTATTTGGTGGGTGCTGTGGCGCTGGCTCAGTACCCGGGTCAATATCCTCCTGGCCAGTACCCGCCGGGCCAGTACCCGCCGGGCCAGTACCCGCCAGGGCAAAATCCGCAGGGCCAATGTCCTCCCGGGCAGACGTATCCTTGCAACTCGCGGCGCCAGCCTACCAACCAGGTGCCGAACGGACGCTCGTCGAAAAACAAGAAGCAGGATAAGGACCCGGTCATTTTTACCACCATAGGCATGGTGCGGCGCGCATCGCCGAACCAGTTCGTGATGGAGCCCAATGACCACCGCATCGTCTGGTTTCGGGTGACGACCAACACCAAATTCATGAAGAGCAATAAAGAGGTGGACGCGGCAGCGTTCTCCCCTGGCGATCATGTGACGGTGGACGGCACCGCTGACGACGAGGAGATGTTCACGGCGACCGAAATTCGTTGGGACAAGACCGGCGATCCGGAAGAACAGGCGCATGCCTCCGAGACCTGGGATTTGCCCAAGCCGGAGCCGGGTTCGGTGAGCAAGGGCAGTGCCTCCGCCCCGCAGCGGGAGGCGGGCGATGAGCGTCCGGTGCTGCACCGCGCGAATTCAGGTGACGATGCCAAGCCGCCAGCCGATGCTCCAAAGCCCACGGAAGTGGCGAAAAATCAGCCTCCGGAGGAGCCTGTCGATAACCGTCCGTCCACAACGATGCGTCCACCCGATCCACCTAAGGACGCGGACGATCCGGGGCCTCCGTCGCTGCGCCGCGGTGCTCCAACGGCTAAGAAAATGGCGGAACTACCTCCGCCGAACTACACGGCGACCGAAGACGCTCCGGTGCTGAAACAGCCGGGGACAGCGCCGAAGACAGCCGATGCAGCGGCTGTGCCCGCGAATCTGGGCCGTCCTGGGGATACAGTCATTGAGAAGGCGCGCGAGGCGGCCGCGAATTATCTGGCGTCACTGCCGAATTATTTCTGCCAGCAGTTAACGGCGCGCTATCAGAGCGACCATCCGAAGACGGGTTGGGATGCGCTGGACGTGGTCTCGGCCGACGTGGCGTATGAAGACGGCCGCGAGACGTATAAGAACGTCAAAATCGGCAACAAGGCGACCAATAAGTCGATTGACGAGATCGGCGGCACGCGCTCCACGGGCGAGTTTTCCAGCATTTTGACGGACCTGCTCGACCCAGGCACAAACGCCATTTTCCGCCGCAGCGGGTCCGACACTCTGGGTGGGCGGCCGGCATGGGTCTATAAGTATGAAGTGCCGCGGGAGCGGTCGCACTGGCGGATTGAGGCTCCTTCGCAGCTTTATTACCCCGCCCACGGCGGATCGATCTGGATCGACAAAGAAACCTCGCGGGTGCTGCGCATTGAGCAGGGCACGCTCGACATGCCCAAGGCGTTTCCGTTCGACACGGTGGAAACGGTGACCGACTATGCATTTATTTCGCTGGCGGCGTCGCAGAAGTTCCTGCTTCCGGCTGATGCCGAGGTACTCAGCTGCATGCGCGGAACGTCGCTGTGCACCCGTAACCGCCTGGAATTCCGCAACTATCGCAAGTTTGGCGCGGATTCGAGCATCACGTTCGACGGCAAGAATTAGGCAGATCGGCCGATTGGCACGCAACCTGCACTGGGCGAACTGCGTCCGAACGTTGGTATACTTAAGTGCAATCCTCTAGTTAATTCTCGATGCTCAAATACTGTGCGATTTTTTCACTGTGTGCTGGCCTGACTCTGGCCGGGGACTTCACCACCTACATGGGAGCCCGAGCTGTCATCGGGCAGACCACGTTCACCAGCCAGGATTCCGGCGCTTCCCAGCTTCTGGTTGGCGGCGTGGGAGGGCTGGCGTACGGCAATAACACCTTATTTGTTACCGACTCCAACAGGCTTGGCAATGCGCCCTTGAACAATCGCGTGGTGATGTTCAACAACGTCTCCCGATTGCTGCCAGGCGTGAAGGCGGAAATCGGGCCTAACGCCGGACGCTGTCCTTTGTGCGTCCAAGGCGCCAGCCTGGTGCTCGGCCAGCCGGATTTTACGAGCGTCAACTATACGGTTTCGGCTGCCGGATTGAGGACGCCCACCGCGGTGGCCACGGACGGACGCCACCTTGCCGTTGCCGATACGGGCAGCAACCGGGTGCTGATCTGGAACGAGATCCCCACCCAGATGGGTCAGCCGGCGGACGTGGTGCTGGGCCAGCCGGATTTCGTTACCGTGCAGCCGGTGGTGGTGAGCCGGACCAGCTTGCGCGCTCCTCAAGGCGTCTGGATTCAGAACGGGGTGTTGTTCGTTGCGGATACGCAGAACAACCGGGTGATGATCTGGAACAGTTTGCCCACCAAGAACAATCAGCCCGCCGATCTGGTCCTGGGCCAGGCCAATTTCACTTCGGTTCCTAATCTTGATTTGACCAAGAGCTCGCTCACCGCGGCGGCGACTACCATGCTGAACCCAGTATCGGTGTCGAGTGACGGCGTTCATCTGTTTGTGACCGACCTGGGCTTCAATCGCGTACTGATCTGGAATTCGATTCCCACCAAGAACCAGCAGCCGGCGGACGTGGAAATCGGCCAGAAAGACATGACCACGTCGATCGCCAACGATAATACCGATCTGTGTGTTTCCATCGGCAACGACGCCAGTAACAACCCGATTTATCCCAGCATGTGCAGCCGGACGCTGAGCTTTCCGCGCTTCACGTTGTCGGACGGAACGCGTCTGTTCATCGCCGACGGCGGTAACGACCGCGTGCTGGTCTTCAACACGATCCCCACGACGAACGCACCGAAAGCCGACGTCATTCTAGGTCAGCCGGACGAGTATAACGACATTGTGGTCACGAGCACCAATTCGACGTTTACGCCGAATCTGGCCGAATCCGCGTCCAACGTGACGCCTTCGCCAACAGGCTTGGCTTGGGATGGCACAAATCTGTACGTTTCCGATTCGCTCGATTACCGCGTGCTGGTGTTTACCCCGGCTAATGCCGATATTCCGGCAAACGGCGTGGTGAACGCGGCCAGCCAGGCGATTTACGCGGAAGGAAGTGTGACGCTGGGCGGCACGATTACGGCGGGCAATGTCGTTCTGATCAAAATCGACCAGCCGGGCGACGTGCAGAGCGTCTATTACGAATACGATGTCTTGGCGGCGGACACACTGGAAACGGTCGCCCAAAACATTGTCAATCTGATCAACTCCGCCAATAACGGACTTGGCGATCCCAACGTTCTGGCGGTGCCGCAGTTAAGTTTCGCCACCGTTCAGTTGATTGCGCGGCAACCGGGCAGCGTTGGAAATAGCATCACTCTCGCGGCGACGGTTGGCACGTCGGTCGCCAAAACAAACACCACAACGAACGGGAAGACGACGTACACCGAAGCAACGGCGGGCACAGCCACGATTACCGCCGCCGCCAGCAGTTCCACCCTCACCGGCGGAGGCGAAGCGGGCACGGTCGCACCGGGCGCGATCATCGCGATCAAGGGGAATAATCTCTCCGATAACACGGCTTCGACCGCGGCCAATTCGCCCGTTTATCGACCGAATTTCGGTATTCTTCCGCTCCAACTGGCCGGCGTAGAGGTTTATATCGATGGCATCCGAGCGCCGATTCTTTCGGTTTCCCCAGGTGAAATCGATGTCCAGGTACCGTTCGAACTGGTGGACACCAATTCCAGCAGCTTGTATGTGCGCACGCAGCGCAATAACGGATCGGTGACGGTGACCTCGGCAGTAAGTCTGACGATCTCCCAGGCCGCCCCGGGAATTTACGCGGCGCCGGGCCAGGATCCGCGACCGGCGACCGCAGTGCATTATTCCAGCTACGCCTTGGCTGTGGTCTCAGTGGACGGTGTGCCGCAGGCCACCGACGTCGTGTCGGTGACGATTGAGGATCGTCAGTATGCGTACACGGTGCTGGGCACCGATACGCTGTATACGATCCGCGACGCCCTGGTTGCTTTGATCAACGCTAATGCCGACGAGAAAGTGGTGGCTTATCCTTCGGGGGCCTTCACGCGCATTGTGCTTCGGGCTAAGGTGCCGGGGCCTGAGGGTAACGGGATGCCGATCGCGGCCAAGGCGACGGGCGCGGTCAGCACGTCCTCCACGGGCGTGGTGACGACGGCGGCGGCCACGGAAACGATGACCGCCATTAACTCCCAGCTGTGCTGCGCAAACGTCGCGGGGGCTCCTCTCACCATAGATAATCCGGCGATTCCAGGCGAACTGATCGGCGTGTACGCCACGGGCTTGGGCATTGTCGGTCCGCAGGCCGCGCAGCAGGCGATTCAGGACGGCGTAGCCTATAGCGGCCCCAGCCTGAACATTCCCAACTCCTCGGTTTCCTCGATTATCGGCGGCAGCACGGCGAACGTGCTTTACGCCGGTCTCCAGGTGGGCGCAATCGGGATTTATTATTGCGTGCTGCAATTGTCCGCCTCTCTGCCGACCAATGCGCAGACGGGGTTGACCATCGCGCAGGATATCTACACCAGCAATATCACGTATATTCCCGTAGTGGCTCCGTCGGGAACGGCGGCGGCGCGGGGTAGAAGGCCCTAAAGGGTCCCGGCACGCACCCGCGGGATTTATCAACCTTGTAACATTTTTGTGAATTGATTCGTTGCTTTCAATGTGCTGCTGTGGTAGCATCGTCAAAATAACGAGTCATGTCGGCTAGCGCGACGTTTTCGCGAAGCCTCTCGTTACTCCCCAGTCTGGATTTCTTCCAGTCCGCTCGTTTCCGCTCAAGGTCTGAGCTTCCAAATCCAAAAATTTGCGTAAGGGGTGACGAATGAGGGGAGTTTCATTTTTTCTAGCGGCAGCCTTATCCACAGGCGCGTTCGCGCAGTCCTATCAGGGCGGCATCCGCGGATTGATCCAGGATCCGGCCAAAGCGGCCATCGCCACGGCGAAGGTCACACTCACCAACGAGGGAACCACCGTCTCGCGTTCGGAGTTGAGCAATGCGGCGGGTGAATTCGTGTTCTCGCAGATCGACCCGGGCACGTACACGCTTTCGGCGGAGGCTCCAGGCTTCCGCAAAGTGGAGCGCCACGGCGTGGTCGTGAGCACACAGGAATACCTGACCATCGATTTGAAACTGGAAGTCGGCTCCGTGACGGAGAGCGTGCAGGTGACCGAAGAAATTCCGCCGCTCGAAAGCTCCAACGCCTCGCAGGGCCAGGTGCTGGATAACCAGAAACTCAGCGACCTGCCGAACCTGGGGCGCAATCCGTTCATGCTCTCGAAAATCGTGCCCAACGTGATTCCGGTGGGCAACCCGGCGTACAACCGCATGGAGGACCAGAGCGGCTCGTCGTCCATCTCCATTTCGGGCGGTCCAGTGCGCGGAAACAATTATCTGGTGGACGGCATTCCGATCACCGATTCCCTGAATCGCGCCATTGTGATCCCGTCGCTTGAAGCGGTGCAGGAAGTGAAGATTCAGGCCAACACCTACGACTCGGAAATGGCCCGCACCGGCGGAGGCATGTTTAACACGCTGCTGAAGAGCGGCGCCAATAGCTATCACGGCAGTGCGTACGGCCATCTGCGCCGCACCGCGTGGGACGCCAACAGCTTCTTCGGCAACGCCGCGGGCCTGCCGGTTGCTAATCAGCCGAACGACACCTGGGGCGCCAGCTTCGGCGGCGCGGTTCGAATTCCCAAGGTCTACGACGGCCGGAACCGTACCTTCTTCTACCTGGGCGTCGAGGTCTACGACGACACGCAGTCGGCCTCTTCGACGTTCGCCGCGCCCACCGCGCTGGAACTGGCCGGCAATTTCTCCAAGAGCGTGACCAGTTCGGGCGCACCACTGGCGATTTACGATCCGCTGAGCTCCGCCAGCGCGCGCACGCCCTTCCCGGGTGGCATCATCCCGACATCGCGCATCAACCCGGTCGGCGCGGCGATTGCCAGCTATTATCAGGCGCCGAAGACGGCTCCCAGCTATTACGCCAACAGCGACATTACCAGCGCGGCGCAGCTTCCCGACCGCGCCTCGCAGTACACCGGCAAGCTGGATCAGGACGTGTTCAAGTGGTGGCGCGCCAGCCTCAGCTACATCCGCTACTTTTCGCTGGAGCCGGGCAACACCTGGTTCCCGACCCCGGCCAGCCCGGATCAATGGCGCCTGCTGCGCCGGGTGGACGCCACGCAGTTCAACAACACCTTCAGCGTGAACCCCACCACTGTGCTGACGGTCCGCTACGGCTTCAACCGCTTTCCGAATTACACCTACGAATCGAGCCAGGGCTTTAATCTGGCGGGCCTCGGATTCCCGTCGTCTTATGTGAACGCCATCAAGCCGTCTCTGGCGCAGTTCCCGTACGTGGCGATGAGCAATCTCTATAGCCTCGGCGCGAACGACAACAACTCGTATTACGACCATGCTTCGGATAATTTCTCCGCCAGCGCATCGAAGTATCTGGGCCGCCACAGCCTGAAGGCCGGCTTCGATTACCGTAAGCTGAAGGCCGCCGGCAACGACGCCAACAACGCCGGAGGCCAATTCGCCTTCAACGGCATCTTCACCAAGTCCGCGCCCACCAGCTCCGGCTCCGGTGGAGCGGACCTGGCCGACCTGCTGCTGGGGTATCCGTCCAGCGGAGCCCAGTACACCTCAACCAAGCTCACGGATATTGCCCATTACTACGGCTTCTACATCCAGGACGATTTCCGCGTCAGCCGCAAGCTGACCATCAACGCCGGAATGCGCTGGGAGCATGAACCTGGCCTCCAGGAAGCCAACAACGGCATGCTGGTGAACTTCAATGGCGCGGTGGCGAATCCGCTGGCGGCCAACGTCACCGGCATCAAGCCGATGGGCGAAGTCGTCTACGCTGGCAACGGCACCAACACCGTGGGCAATCCCTATTCGAGCAAGTGGGGACCGCGGTTCGGCTTCGCCTATCAGGCCGCCGCGAAGACCGTAGTGCGCGGAGGCTACGGCGTCTTCTTTGCGCCGCAGTACGCCATCGGCTCTCCCATCGCCACGGTCGGCTACAATCAGACCACATCCTACATCGCTTCCACGAACAACAACGTGACGCCGGCGAATTCGCTATCGAACCCGTTCCCGACCGGTATTCTGCAGCCGGTGGCAAACACGCTGGGCGCGCTGACGGGCATCGGCCAGAGCTTCTCCCTGGTGGACCCGAACGCGAAATCGCCCTACGTACAGCAGTTCTCCTTCGACATTCAGCGCGAACTGCCGTTCGGCATCGGCTTGGAAGTGGGCTACGTCGGCTCGCGCTCCAAGCACATGATCCTGGGCGCGAACTCGATTAACGAGAACGCACTGAACCCCAGCCTGCTGTCGCTGGGCTCCGCGCTGACGCAGTCGGTGCCGAATCCGTTCTACGGCAACGGCGGCGCGGGCGTCATCGGCACGGCCAACGTGCAGCAGTCGCAGTTGCTGCTGCCGTATCCGACCTATGGCTCCATCAGCAAGCTGTTCACCGATAACAATAAGGCTCGCTACGATTCGCTGGTGTGGAAGGCGCAGAAGAACTTCTCTCACGGCCTGACGTTCCTTTCGAGCTTCACCTGGTCGCGCAACAAGGATGAATCGGGTGGTGGCGTTGGCAACACGCTGAACTCGGGCGGTAGTTCCTCGCCGCAGAATCCTTACAACATGGCCGCGGAGTATGCGTTCTCGAACGTCGATTCGCCGTTCCGCTGGTCCACGTCGGCGTCCTATGAATTGCCGGTGGGCAAGGGCAAGGCTCTGCTGGGCAATGGCGGACCGGCCAGCTACATCCTGGGCGGCTGGGTGATCAACGCGGTTTCGATCTTCCAGACGGGCTTCCCGCTGCAGATTCTGCAGAGCACCAACTTCAACTCGGGCTTCGGCTATGGCAGCCAGCGCCCCAACGCCACCGGAGTTTCGCCGGTGACCAGCGGCAGCCTGGAACAGCGGCTGAATTCGTACATCAATCCGGCGGCGTTCTCGGCGGCTCCGCAGTTTACGTTCGGCGATGTCGGCCGCACCATCGATATGCGCGGACCGGGCCAAGTAAACTGGGACATGTCGGTGTTCAAGAACTTCACCATCATGGAAAAGGTGAAGGCTCAGTTCCGTACCGAGGCTCTCAACGCCACGAATACGCCCTTGTTCTACGGTCCGAGCACGTCATTCGGGTCGAGCACGTTCGGCAAGATCACCTCGCAGGCGAACTTCTCGCGCCAGCTGCAGTTAGCGATCCGCCTGTCGTTCTAAATCTGTTCGCCTATCCCCGCGCTTACGCACGAGGCTGCGCAGCCCTCGGCGTAAAGCCGGGGGGATAGGCCTCAGCTAGCCCGTGCCATTTCTCTTTTTCCGGTGGCATAATGCAAGCATGTTGGCCGCCCTCCTGTCCGATTTTCGCTATGCTCTGCGTTCGCTTCGGTCAAGCCCCGGATTCGCCGCCGTCGCGATTCTCTCGCTCGCACTGGGGATCGGAGCGAATACGGCCATCTTCAGCCTGATTAATGAAGTCGCACTCAAAACCCTGCCCGTCAGCCATCCCGAGGAGCTGCTGGAGGTCAACAAAGGGATGGGAGGCGGCATGACCAATCCTGTGTGGGAACAAATCCGCGACCATCAGGACGTGTTTTCTTCCGTCTTCGCTTATAGCACTGAGGGGTTCAATCTCGCACCCGGCGGTGAAGCGCGCTACGTCCGCGGAGACTACGTTTCGGGCCGGTTTTTCGAGACGCTCGGCGTCACTGCCGCGCGCGGCCGGACCATTCAGGCGGCTGACGATTTTCGCGGCTGCCCGGCCGTCGCAGTGGTCAGCCATTCGTTCTGGGAAACGGAGCTCAGTTTAAGCTCCGCCGTGCTGGGCAAAACAATCTCGCTTTCGCGCCAGCCGTTCACTGTCATCGGAGTCCTTCCCGCCGGCTTCACCGGAATCGACGTCGGCGACGCGACGCAAATCTATCTTCCCTTGTGCGCGGAGAAGAACCTGGAACGCAGCAACAGCAAGCTGGACGAGCGCGGTTATTCCTGGCTTGGGATCATCGGACGCAAGAAGCCGGGACTCGTCGAAAGCCAGGTCCGCGCGCGGCTGAAGGTTCTCGCTCCGGCCGTGTATGAAGCAACGGTCAATCCAAAGGCGAAGCCCGACAGCCAAGCCCGTTATCGCGCCCGGACGCTTGACGTCGCGCCCGCCGGCAAGGGACTCGACGATAACTATCTGCGCAGGAGTTATGAGAAAGCGCTGCAGGTGCTGATGGCCATTGTGGCTCTGGTGCTGCTGATCGCCTGCGCCAACGTGGCCAACCTGCTGCTGGCGCGCGGTGCGGGCCGCCAGAAGGAAATTGCCATCCGCATGGCGCTTGGCTCTGGCCGTGCGAGGCTCGTGCGGCAACTGATCACCGAAAGCCTGGTGCTGTCGCTGGCGGGTGCGGCGCTGGGTATTCTGTTCGCGGCATGGGGTGCGCGTCTGCTGATGCGGATGATCGATACGAAGATGTTTCTTGCGCTGGCGCTGGATTGGCGCGTGCTGGGGTTCACCACCGCGGTGGCCCTTCTCACCGGCGTGTTGTTCGGCCTCGCGCCGGCATGGCGCAGCGCGCGCGTCGAGCCGCAGGCCGCGATGAAGGCCAATGCGCGCGGCGTCATTGAAGGAGGTAGATTCAGCCTCGGCAAGGCGCTCGTGGTAACTCAGGTGGCCGTTTCCACCGTGCTGCTGGCGGGCGCGGGCCTGATGCTCGCCACGTTTTTCAAACTGGAAACGCTCGATCCGGGCTTCGCCCGCGAAGGGGTGCTGCTGGTGTCGGCCAATCAGTCGAAGGCCAGCGGCGGCGGCGACGCCAAAGGCATCGAGGAGAAGCGCATGGCGCAGTTTGAACAGCTTCTCGAAAAACTGCGGGCGATTCCTGGCGTCGCCTCCGCCAGCATCTCCGCGATTGTTCCAATCGGCTGGAGCTCCTGGACCGGCGACATGAACATCGAAGGCTACCAGCCGCGCTCGCGCGAGGATGACATGCTCCATTTCAATCTGGTCAGCAACGGATACTTCGAGACGACGGGAACCGCCTTCGTTGCCGGTCGCGATTTCACCCCGCACGACACGGCGGGCGCTCCACGCGTCGCCATCATCAATCAGGCGATGGCCAAGGAGTTCTTTCCCAACGCGAATCCGCTCGGCCAGCATTTCTGGGACGAAGACGACGAAAAAGCGGGCCAGCGCGTCGAGATCGTCGGCATCGTGAAGGACGCCAAATACGATTCGCTGCGCAAGGACGCTCCGCCCACTGTGTACCGCGTCTGGGGGCAAAGACCATCGCCATTCCCGGGCGCGATTTTCGAGGTGCTCGTGGCAGGCGGCGCGCCCACGTCGGTCACCTCTGGGGTGAAGCAGGCTGCATCGGAGGTCGATCCGGCAATGACGCTTGAACTCACCACCTACGCGAGTGTAGTGGAGGGGGCGCTGACGCGGGAGCGGATTCTCGCCACGCTCTCGGCCTTCTTCGGCGGCCTCGCGCTGCTGTTGGCCATGATCGGGCTCTACGGCGTGATGTCGTACAACATCGCCCGGAGGCGCAACGAAATCGGCATCCGCATGGCTCTGGGTGCGGAGCAGTCGCGCGTGTTGGGCATGGTGATGCGCGAAGCGGGGCTGCTGATTTTCGCCGGTCTGGCGATCGGCCTCGGTGCGACGCTCGGCCTGACGCGCTTCGTCGCGAGCTTCCTTTATGGAGTCAAGCCTAACGATCCGCGGACGCTGGCGCTGGCCGCCGCGACGCTCGCGCTGGTGGCCGCGCTGGCAGCACTTGTCCCTGCCCGCCGGGCCTCGCGTCTGGACCCCATGGCCGCCCTGCGCGAAGATTAGAACCGCGTTATGGGCGAAGGGGACCGCCTCCGGTGACCCATGACCGTTGGACACAGTAGGGCCTTTCGCTCAGCGGGGCTGCGCAGCCCTCGGCGTCAGTCGGGGATAAAGCCCCAGTCGGGCCGCAAGGAGTAGAATCGCAAGTATGAGGGCTTGTGCATTGCTGTTCGCCGCAGTTTCCGCCTGTGCCCAGACTCCGTTAGGCGATATGATGCTGAAGCACTTCGCGCCCACAACCGACCCTGTTGTAAGTGAGTACGTCGAGAAAATCGCGTACCGCTTGGAGAACGCGCTGCCGGGAACGCGGCGCATCGCGGTGGTGGTTGATCAATCGGGTGAGGAGCCGCCGGTGCTTCCCGATGGAACCGTCGTTATCTCCGAGCGTTCCATCCTCACGGCCCAGGATGAAGCGGAGTTCGCAGGCATTGTGGCGCATGCGATGGCGCACGCGGCACTGAAACGCTTTAGTTTTCCCGTCATTCCTCTGAACGGGTTCGAAAACAGCCCGGCTTACGCCCCCATGAAGGCAATGCAGCGCCAGGTGGAGATCGACGCGGATCGGCGCGCCGTGCGTGCGATGATACAATCCGGCTTCGATCCCAGCGCGTTTGTTCGCTACGTCGCGCGGACTCAGCCGGACGCCGCGCGCTTGGGCGAGATGCGCTGGGAACTCAGCCTGTGGCAGCCGCGCGAATACACGCAAAGCGGGGAGTTTGCGTCGATCCAGAAGCGTCTGCGGGCCAATTAGCGCGTCGCCTCCTTGTTGCCGCACAGCAGCAAATCCGCCGCCGCGAACACTTCTTTCGACGTCTGCCCCGGGCGATGCGGACTCAGACCCACTGTGGCCGACACTTCCAGCTTCAGTCCATTGTGACCCGGCAGAATGTAGCTGCCGCAAATCTTCTTCGAAATCTGCCCCGACCGTGCCACCGCCTGCTGATACGGCAGGCACATCACGGCCAGAAATTCGTCGCCGCCCCAGCGCCCTACCGGATCGCCCGCGCGGACCTCTGCCGCCAGCCGCGCGCCGAACAGCGCCAGCACTTCGTCGCCGCATAAATGGCCGTGCCGGTCGTTGATGCCCTTGAACCGGTTCAGATCCAATAATAGGATGCTGAACTGCCGCCCCTGTGCGATTAGCGCGGCCACCCGCCGCTCCATGCCTCGCCGGTTCAGAAGTCCCGTCAGCGGATCGGTTTCGGCCAGCTTTTCCACCTCGTCCAGGCGCTCCCGAACCGCGGACATTTCACCCTGAAGTTTGGCGATGGTTTGTTCGCTTTCCTTGTGCATGCGCGCCGCAGCCGTGTTGAGCGCGGCTACCTGCCCCGTGATTTCACGGCGAATTTCGCTCAAATCGGCCAGTTGTTTCACCCCGTCGATGCGTTGGGCGATCTGGCGGAACTGCTCGCCGTAGCCTCCGCTCTGGCGGTCGAGAGCCTCGGTTGCGCCGGCCAGCGCCAGCAAAATCTGGCGAATATCTTCCGCGCGCCCCTCCCACAGGTTCGCTGTCTTGCCGCAGTAGCCTTTCAGCGCCTCATCCAGTTGACGCCGCGCTGTCTCCATCGCCGCCGCCGGAGCCTTCTCGCTGACCGCCGCCCGAATCGTCTTCAGGCGCAGGCGATACTCCGGCTCGAGCGCAGGCTGCAACGGCAGCACGTGCTTGTCGATGGATTCGAGCGCGGCGGCGTAGCTTTCCAACGCCGCCCGGAAGCGGCGGTCGGCATTCTCAATCTGATTCAACGACTCCTTGACGGAAATCATGGTTTCGGCATATCCCTGCGGCGCTTATCGGCAAGCCCAGCCAAAGGATGAATGCCGTCACCGCGCGAGGATCTTGTACGCCGCATACGCCAGCGCCACGGCGGAAAGGATCGCCACCGTGATGCGCCACTCGCGAGGCGTAGGTTGACCCAGCATACTAGTCCGAAACCGCCCATTCGCCGGGCGTAATCACGCGCGTACGGGGCAGAACGCCGCGATTCGCCAGCACTGCCATCGCCGCCAGCACCGCGACAAACACCACCAGCTTAACGATAACCGCCTCATGCGACCGCGGCATCAGCTTCCATAAAAAGAACAGCACCGGCTCCGCTGCCGATACCGCCCACACCGTGCCATAGAAATACCGCCGCTCCGTGCCCTCGCCCTTGGTTGAGGATTTCACGCGCGGCAGCTGCCCCAGCGCACCCAGAATCCAGATGGCGATGGCCAGCGGGAAATACGCGTGCGCGTAGATTTGTTTCAAGCGCCACGTCCCTGTGGCGACGGCGTAGGTCAACCCCGCGAGATTCAGAACGGCGAAGCAGATTAGATCGCCCCACGCCGCTGTGTAGCAGACGCGGCGGTAGAGCGGATTCGGTTTGTCTTCGGTGAACCGCAAAATGTAGGGTCTCGGCTCGACGCCCGGCAGGCGTCCGCGCAGCCCCGCGATTCCCGTGCCTAGCAGCACCGCGCCCAGCCACAGCGCCATGCGGCTATCGAAGCCCTTCTCGAACAAATCGAAGATCAGCGGCCCAGGCGCGAGAAAGAAAACGAAAATCCAGATAGGCCAATGCGACAGGCGGTAATGTACCTTGTTACGCTCGCGAAACCGCTTGGGTGTGGGCGACACCTGCTAGTTATAACATTTCTCCCGCGCGTCAACGGCCGCGGCGGACGCGATAGTCCTCGACCAGAGGCATCCGAATCACGCGGCACATCTCGAAGAGGCGCGAGCGTGCGCGCGGGCCGATCATCTCCGCCAGCGTTTTTTTATGCATCGCCGCGCCGCCCGCGCCGGTGTATTCGATCATGGAGCCGGTCACGTCCGGGTCCGGCAGATTGCTGGTGGCGATCAGCGTCTTGCGGTTGTTGCAGCGATCGGTGATGATCTGCGTCACGGTATCTTCCACCCATTCCGTGACGCGGTGGGCGCCCAGGTCGTCCAGCAGCAGTACTGGAGCGTCCAGCGCCACGCGATACGCTTCCTTATCCGCGCCGCCCGAGGCCGGATCGTAGCCTGAACGGATGCGATCCAGCAGGTTTTGATAATCGAAGAACACGCCTTCGTGGCCTTTTTCTAGCAGCGCGCGCAGCACCGCGACCGCCAGATGCGTTTTGCCTGTGCCCGTGTCGCCGATCAGCAGCAGCCCCGGGCGGTCCCCCGACGGATACTCGCGCACGAAGCTGCGGATCTGCATCAGCACCGTGCCCAGGCCGGCCTTCGCCACCGGATTGTCCTGCGGCACGATGAAATTTTCCAGCGACGCCTGCTGGTAATTCGGCGGAATGCGCGAATTGTCTCTAATGGCGATGTTGCGCGACGCGTAGCTGCATTCGCAGCGTTCCGCTCCAGACAGGCCGGCGCGCTCAATGATCTTCCAGCCGTTCCCGCCGCAGATTCTACAATTTTCGTCGGGCATGGGTTTATGAAGAGGACTACTCGATCACTACCAGTATCTCGCCCGCGGCCACCGTCGCGCCATCGCTGGCCTTCACCTCGGCCACCACGCCCGCTTTGGGCGATTTCATTTCGTTCTGCATCTTCATCGCCTCAACGACGATCAGGCCCTGGCCTTTTTCCACCGCGTCGCCCTTGGCCACCAAGACGCGCACCACTTTGCCCGGCATCTGCGCGGCGATGTTCTGCCGTCCCTCATGCGACCCAGCCAACGACCGTGCCCGCAGCTCCCGCGGATCGAACACGTCAACAAAGTAGATACGGCCTTCCACTTGAATCGTCTCCGGCGAGAGCAGTGTGGCCTGATAACTCCGCCCGTCCATCAGCACCGAATAAATCCCCGGTCCCGACGCGGCGATGGAATAATCGCGGGCCACGCCGCGATACTCGAACCGGGCTTCTTCCACGCTTAACTGGCCCTCGCGTCCGTTGACGCTGACGTCGTATTTCATGACCACCGCCACTTGCTCTTCGCGGGAGCCGCGACGGCGGCGGCAGGTTTCTGTTTCGAAATGGCGGCGACCAGAGCCGCGACCGCTTCCAATTCCGGAGCCTCCGGCGGAGCCTTTTTTCGCGCGTAAAACCCGTCCAGAAACGCGGTGGAAAAATGGCCGGTCAAAAACGTCGGGTCGTTCAGAATATCGACGAAGAACGACACATTGCAGCGGATCCCGCCGATCTTGTATTCCAGCAGCGCGCGCTTCAGACGCGCGACCGCCACGTCGCGATCCTGCCCCCAGGCCACCAGTTTCGCCAGCAGCGGATCGTACTCATACGGCACGTTCCAACCCTGATATACGCCCGAATCGAGCCGTATGCCGGGGCCGGAGGGCTCCACCAATTCCGTGATCTTACCGGGATAAGGAAGGAAATTATTGGCCGGGTCCTCGGCGTAAATGCGGCACTCGACCGCTGAGCCCGACCAGCGCACGTCTTCCTGCTGGATCGTCAGATGTTCGCCCGATGCGATTCTTAACTGCCACGCAACCAAATCGAGGCCCGTTACCAGCTCTGTCACCGGATGCTCCACCTGCAAGCGTGTGTTCATCTCGATGAAGTAAAAATCACGGTTGCGGTCCACCAGAAATTCCACGGTTCCGGCGTTGGCGTAACCCGCGGCGCGCGCCACTTTCACTGCGGCCGCGCCCATGCGCTCGCGCAGCGACGGGTCGAGGCCCATCAGCGGCGACGGACACTCCTCAATCACCTTTTGATGCCGCCGTTGCAAGGAGCATTCACGCTCCCCCAGATGGATCATGTGGCCATGATGGTCGCCCAGCACTTGAATCTCGACGTGGCGCGGCTCCACGACCAGCTTTTCCAGATAAACATCGCCGTTGCGGAACGCGCGCGACGCCTCGCTGGACGCGTCGCGAATGGCGGCGTCGAGTTCCTCGTCGCGGTCCACCCGGCGCATGCCTTTCCCGCCTCCGCCCGCCGCCGCTTTCAGCAGCACCGGATAGCCCAGGGCGCGCGCCGTCTCCTTAGCCTGGTCGATCGAACGAATCGGCGCTTCGGTTCCCGGAACGACGGGCGCACCCGCGGCAATGGCGATCTCACGCGCCGCGGTCTTTATGCCCATCTTGTGAATCGCCGAAGCAGGAGGGCCGATGAATACCAGACCCGCGCTGGTTACCGCATCGGCGAACTCGGCATTTTCGCTCAGGAAACCGTAGCCGGGATGAATCGCCTCCGCTCCGTGACGTTTGGCGGCGTCAATAATTTTGTCGATGCGCAGATAGCTTTCCGACGACGGTGCCGGGCCGAGGTGCGCCGCTTCGTCCGCCATGCGCACAGCAAGCGAGGAGCGGTCGGCGTCGGAATACACGGCTACGCTCGCGACATTCAGGTCGCGGAGGCCGCGAATCAGACGAACGGCGATCTCGCCGCGATTGGCAATCAGGACCTTGCGGAACACAAAGGACCGATTGTAGCAGTTGCGCGGGCGGACCGCTTCCTGATTTGCGAAAACGCGGCAGCGGTATTGGTGAATTTCCCACAGACTGGGGATTAGCCTCTATCTAGCAGGCTATGCGGGCAAAACCCCTAGCAGGCCCTGCTATGGCCAGGGTCCCGGCGCTTTCGCCGCGGGGCTGCAGCCTCTCGATTTACTTCAAAAAGTTCACCAACGTCGCGCCCCAGCCGCCAGCTTCGGCCGGTGCGTCGCCGAACGACTTCACAAACGGCGTGTTTTGCAATACCTGTCTAACAATCTCCCGCTGTACGCCTATGCCTCGGCCATGGATTAAGCGAACAAAAGCGAATCCGGCCTTGTGCGCCTCCGAGAGATATTCCTCCACTACGGGTTTTACATCCCGAGGTGAAACGGTGTGGAGGTCGAATACATCCTCTATAGGTAGCCGGATGGGGTCGTCGTCATATTCCATAATTTACGACCAAAACTCAATTGTAGACCTTAGAACCCTGGTGTTAACTGGGTAGGGGCCTTAGACAATTTGCACTTAGACTAGATCAGCTTGACAGGGTAGCTGATAAACTTGGGGTGTTTAAATAGGCGCATGCTCTGCTTCCTGTGTGGAAAGAAGATCGGCTTTTTCAGGAGACTGGTAGACCAGCAGTATTGCTGTGCCCAGCACCGCGCGGAAGCTCGCCTGGTCTCCGCCCAAGCCCTGCGCGAGGAAGAGGACACGGAACTTTGGACCGTCGCCAAGAAGGCGAAGCCCACCAATTCACCCGGCCAGACGGCATCGCTGTTCGCGTTCGGCATTGTGGGCGCGCTCCTGATGGCCGCGGTGATGATGCGCGATTCCGGCCCCTCTCGCGCTCCGGTGGAGTCGCTGGAGCCGGGAGTGCAGAAAAGCGCCTGGGGAAACGCCAAGGATTCGGTTGCCAGTCTGATCCAGAAACAGGCCCCGGTTACTCTGCGCGACGATTTCAGCCAGGGCTTGAAGGATTGGACCTCGGCGGCGATCCACAACACCAGCAAGATGGTAGACGACCCCAAGGGAATGGCGCTGGCCGTGCCTCAGGTCGTCCGTCCTGGCAGCCTGCGCATCTGGAACCGGTCCACGAGGCTCGAAAACTATCAGATGGAGTTCATGGGCGAGCTCGAAAAGAAGAGCCTGAGCTGGGCCTTCCGCGCCGGCGACGCCAAGAACTACTACGCCACCAAGGTGACCATTGTGAAGCCGGGTCCTCTGCCGAACGCGGCGCTGGTCCGCTACGTGATGATGAACGGACGCGAGTGGGATCGCGTGCAACTGCCGATCCCCGTCACGCTGGAGCGCGGAGGCAATTATAGGGTCCGCATGAGCGTGCAGGACGACCACTTTATCACGTACCTCAACGGCCAAGTCATCAGTTCCTGGAGCGATAAACGCCTCCGCCGCGGCGGAATCGGGTTCTTCTCCGAGGACGACGATACCCAAAAGGTGGATTGGGTCAGCATCTCTGAGCGCGACAGCTTCCTGGGCAGGATGCTGGCGCACTTCTCCCTGATCGTTGTTCCGGGCGCCGGCCTGGAATAATCTACTCCAGGGAGGGATTCATGCAGCGCGTCTGCTTCTGCCTACAGGTCCGTAAAGACAAGCTCGAAGAGTACAAGGCCCGGCATCGCCAGGTGTGGCCGGAGATGCTGAAGGCGCTGCGCCAAACCGGCTGGGGGAATTATTCGCTCTTCCTGCGTCCGGACGGCCTGCTGATCGGATACCTGGAAACCGTCGATTTTCAGGCGGCGCTGCAAGGCATGAAAAACCACAACGTCAACGAGCGCTGGCAGCACGAAATGGCGCCGTTTTTCGAGTCATTGACGGGCGCGGCTGCCGACGAATCCATGACACCATTGGAAGAAGTGTTTCATTTGGATTCTTGAGAAAAATACAATTCAAAAATGACATTAGAATAATGATGTACGAAGAAATCCTTATGTATTTTTCATGACCAGTGCTATGCGGTCCGGCCAAAATACTCACGTAAACTGTTGTTTATAAATAACATAAAGGATAGATTTACAATCTTTGACGGGCCAAAATCGGCTGGATAGAAATTATTGATTTGATCCTTCCGCCCATGTGCCGTATGCTGGTTTTGTAAGCAAGAGCCAGTGGCCGATCCAGTAATTATCGCCCTGGTAAATCAGTCGTCCTCGAAGACGTCCTGTTTCCTCGCTGAAGTTTGAGGCGTATGCGCAATGCGTATGCGCGGGGAAAATGCGTCGCCCGTTCCCGGCGGTAGCCACATGGTTGGCATGTTGGGGATTGGTGTATTTAGACACAACTAGACATCGAAAAGGAACCTAAAAACTTATGAAACTCATGAAAACCACTCTCTTGGCCGGCGTGCTCGCTGCCGTCGCCACCACCGTCAGCGCCGAAACGGCTCTGGTCAACGTTAACGTCCCGTTCTCCTTCGAGGCGGCCGGAAAAACCCTGCCCGCGGGCACCTACAGCATCGACCAGCCGACCAACGGCGGCGTGGTGATGATCCGCGGCAACCAGCCCGATTCGTCGGTTCTCGTTCTGGCCATCAACGCCGGTCCCACGGCGGGCAACAAGGCCGGTGTGACCTTCACGCGCCGCGCCGGAGTGGCCGTGATGTCCACGATCGAAGTGCCGGGCGGCTCCAGCTATAACCTGGTTGAGCCGGAGCACAAGACGGCAGCCGCGGTTCGCGTGGCCCTGCCCCGCAAGTAGCTTCGTTCGACGACTGATGTTTCAAAAAGCGCGGCCCGGGCCCTGGTGCTCCGGGCCGCGTTTTGCTTTTCAAGGCACAATGCTAAACTGGTGCTTGCCAAGTTTCCTTTGTGGCCGAATGGCGGAATTGGCAGACGCACCAGACTCAAAATCTGGCGTTCTTCACTGAACGTGTCGGTTCGACCCCGACTTCGGCCACCACCGCAAGTCCCATTCGCGATGCGGAACGCCATCCCGTTTCCGATCCTCGGCGCCTTCCTCCCGCTGTTTGCATTCTGGGTATGGATGCTTATCGATTGCGTCACGAAGGACCCGGGAGTCGGGAATGACAAGGTTGTGTGGGTCATCGTCATTTGTCTGGGCGGAGCGCCAGGGGGCGCGATCTACTATTTTGCCCGACGTCGCCGGCGTTTGAAATTGCGGTGAAGTCGCCTCACGGAGCTTTCCGCATCTCTTCCAACTCCTCCAGCGTCTTCGGCCAATCTTCCCTCAGCAACCGGCTCAATGCCCGATCAGCCAGCAGCTTTCCTCCCGTCTGGCACTTCGGACAATAGTTCGTCTCATTGGACGCATAACGGATGCGTTGAACCTTTGTCCCGCAGATAGGGCAGGGAAGGCCGTAGCGCCCGTGGACCGCCATTTCCGGGCGAAATGCCGTGACTTTTTCCGGGAATTTCGCGCCCGTTTCGATGCGCAGGCGGTCCGTCCATTCGATCAGCGTCGTGCGGACGGCATGGCGCAGGCGCTCGATCTGCTCGGGCGTCATTTTCTGCGTCAGCAAGATGGGCGAGAGCTGCGCGCGGTGCAGGATTTCGTCCGAATATGCGTTGCCTATCCCAGAAAACAGCCGAGGATCGGTGAGCGCGCGCTTCAACGTGTGATTAGCCTGGGTCAGCCGCGCGGCGAACTGAACTGGCGTCGCGGCGAAGACGTCGATGCCGCCAGGGTCCAGCGAAACGAGATCAGCCTCGCCCGCCACCATCATCAATGACGCGCGCTTTTGCGATCCGGCCTCGGTCAGCGTCAGTGTGCCGTTGTCAAATTCGAACGCCGCGAGCACGCGCCTCCCGTCCGGCTTCACTTTTTTCGCCGACCAGTGAAGCCGCCCTGCGATCATGAGGTGCAGCACCAGCCAAACGTCATTGTCGAAGTCGATAGCGATGCGTTTCCCGACACGGCGCAGTGCGCGGACTGCGTGTCCTTCGGCAGCGGATGGCGGAGGTTCGACCGAGCGCAGCAGGAACGGTCCAACGATCTGCGCGCGCGTCAGCGTTTTGCCCAGAATGCGCTCCTCCAGCGCTTCGATGTAGACGGTAATGTCGGGCAGTTCCGGCATCGGCCCTCAGGCTATCAAATGTGCGGTATAAAAGTTTCAATCATGCGAATTCCTGCCGCTCTTGCTCTCTCTGCACTCATTGCCTCTGCCGCCGGTACGTCTTATCTCACCGAACCTGCTTTATGCCCCACGCGTCCCGAGATCGCGTTCGTTTCCGGAGGCGATATCTGGGTTGGCCCTGTTAACGGCGGCGACGCGCATATTCTGATCGCGCACCCCGCCGAGGAGACGCGTCCGCTCTATTCGCCCGATGGCACGAAGCTGGCCTTCGTTTCGGCGCGCACGGGTGGAGGCGATATTTACATCCTCACGCTGGCCAGCGGAGAGCTGAAGCGCCTGACGTTTGACGACGGGCTGGAGCAACTCGACGCATGGTCGCGCGATGGCAAATGGATTTATTTCTCCACCGGCGCGCACGACGTGGGCCGCAAGAACGATATTTATCGCGTCAGCGCGGAGGGAGGCACGCCGATGCCCGTCAGCGCGGACCGCTTTACCAACGAGTTTCAAGCCGCGCCCGCGCCCGATGGATCGACCATCGCCTTCGCCGCACGAGGTGTCAGCGATTCGCAGTGGTGGCGCAAGGGCCATAGCCATCTGGATGAGTCCGAGATTTGGCTGCGTAAAGAATCCGGCACGTATGAGCGCGTGGTGGAGCTGAACGGGCGCAACGTGTGGCCCATGTGGACGCCCGACGGCAAGACAATCTATTTCATGTCGGACCGCACGGGGCCGCAGAATTTGTATAGCGTCGCTCTCGGCGGCAAGCCGAAGCAGATCACGAAATTCACCGACGGACGTGTCCTGTGGCCTTCGATGAGCTACGACGGCAAGTCGATTGTCTTCGAGCGCGATTTCAAAATCTGGAAGCTGGACGTGAAAACGGGCGAGGCCGCGCAGGTGGCCTTGAATCTGGTGGGCGCGGCCGCCGTGCCGGACACGACGCATCTCACGCTGACCACGTTCAACGACTTAGCGCTCTCGCCCGATTCGAAGAAGATCGCGCTGATCGCGCACGGTGAGGTATTCGCTTCTTCGGCGAAAGATGGAGGCGATGCGGCTCGCGTGACGAATACGCCGGGGCCGGAATCCGGCGTGTCCTGGTCGCCCGATTCAAACAAAGTGCTGTACGTGGGCGAGCGCAATGCGGTGAATCACGTGTTCCTTTACGACTTCACCAGGCGCGCGGAAACGCAGTTGACCAACGACAAACTGCCTGACAGTTCGCCTCGCTTTTCTCCCGACGGCAAACTGGTGGCCTTCGTGCGGGAGCGGCATGAACTGCGCGTGGTGGATCCCGAAACGAAGCAGGAGAAGATGCTGGTGAAGGGATCGATTGCCGGAGGATTTGCAGGTGGCGCGTTCGCATGGTCGCCCGATAGCAAGTGGATCGCCTACGCCGCTGCGGGCGCGAACGCTCTGCGCAACGTCTATGTAATCGAGGCCGCGGGTGGCGAGCCGCATCAGATCAGTTTCCTGGCGAACAGCAACGTCAATTCCATCCGCTGGAGCCCGGATGGCACGTTCATCCTTTACGAGACCAGCCAGCGTACGGAAACGCCGCAGGTGGCGCGGATCAATTTGATTCCGCCCCCGGCCAAATACACCGAGGAGAAGTTCGAGGAACTATTCAAGCCCGAGCCACCAGCACGTGGACGCGGCGGCGCTGCTCCTGAGAAGCCTCCGGTGAAACCGGTGGAGATTGTGTTTGACGACATTCGCGAGCGCATTTCGTTCCTGCCTATCGGCCTGACGGTGAACAACCTGACGATCAGTCCGGATGGCAAGTCGCTGCTATTCGGCGCGAATGTTGCCGGGCAGGACAACCTTTATATTTATTCTCTGGACGCGACTCCAACCGCCGGACGAGGCGGACGCGGAGGCGGTGGAGGAGGCGCGCGGCAGTTGACGTCCACGGCGGGGCAGAAGTCGCATCCGCAGTTCTCGAGCGATTCGAAGGAAGTGTTTTACCTGGAAGCCGGGCGAGTCACGTCGATGCCGGTTGATACGCGCGTCGCCAAACAGGTGAACGTCAACGCCGAAATGGATGTGGATTTCGCCACGGAGAAGAAGGCCGTGTTCGAGCAAGCGTGGGCCGGGCAGCGCGACCAGTTTTACGATCCGAAATATCACGGGGTCGATTGGAACGAAGTGCGGGCGCAATACTCGTCGCTCGTGGAGGGCGTGCAGACGCCGGACGAATTGCATCGCCTGCTGCGAATGATGGTGGGCGAATTAAACTCGTCGCATTCGGGCGTCAGCGGTGCGCCGCCGGCGGGCGGCGCGCGCGCCGTGACAGGACAACTCGGCCTAAGCTTCGATCGCGATGTGTATGAAAAGACCGGAAAACTAAAAATCACAGATGTGACGCCCCATTCCCCCGCCGAACTGGCGAAGATCAAGGTCGGCGAGGAACTGCGTGCCGTCGATGGCGTAACGATCGGCGCACGCACCAATCTGGATGAACTGCTGCAGCATAAGGTGGACAAGCGGGTGGTGCTGGACGTGAGCGGGCATGAAGTGATCGTGCGTCCCGTGGGTTCGCTCGCCGAACAGATTTATCGCAAATGGATTGAAGACAATCGCGCGTATGTGGCGAAGATCAGCGGCGGAAGGCTGGGTTACGTGCACATTCGCGACATGAGCGAGCAGGCTCTGACGCAGCTTTATATCGATCTGGACGCGGAGAATCGATCGCGCGACGGCGTGATTATCGACATCCGCAACAACAACGGCGGATTCGTGAACGCCTATGCGTTGGACGTACTCGCCCGGCGTCCTTATATGACGATGACGGGCCGCGGCGCGCCGCCTGCTCCAGCGCGTACCCAGCTTGGCCAGCGCTCGCTGGAGCTGCCGACGATTCTCGTGACGAATCAGCATTCGCTCTCGGACGCCGAGGATTTTACGGAAGGCTACCGGACGTTGAAGCTCGGCAAAGTTGTTGGCGAGCCGACGGCGGGCTGGATCATTTACACCGGCGCGATGGAGCTGATCGACGGAGCGAGCATGCGCACGCCCGGCACGCTGGTGGAGGATCACGAAGGCAAGAACATGGAAAATCATCCGCGTCCGGTGGATATCGCCGTGACGAGGCCCATTGGCGAAAGCTACACCGGCAAGGATTCGCAGCTCGACGCGGCGGTGAAGGAGTTGCTGGCGGAGATTGGCCCGAAGCGCTAACGAAACGTCCGATGTTCCGCGCGCTCCAGGTGCGGCAGCGCGTTGAACGTGTCCAACGAAATGCGGTCGCGCGAAAACGTGAACTCCGTGATGGAGCAGTTTTTCACGCGCCAGTTGATTTCCAGAAAGCTGCGTTCATGCCCCGCGATGGCGGCCTGCACCAGCACGCTGACCGGCCCGCCGGAGGTAAACAGCACCACGTTGCGATTGGAGGGGCCGTCCTGTAAGCGCCGCAAAGCGCGCAACACGCGGCCGCGGAACGCGCCCCATGTCTCGACAGAGGGATGCGCTTCGGCGGCCATCCACGATAGCATCGCCGGCTCGAACACTTTTTGAAATTTGCGATTGCGGTCCGCACCGGGTTCCAGATCGTAAGGCGGCGCGAAATTGTGCAGGATGCCGTTGGCGTCGTACTCGTTCCAGTCGTCCGAGACCTGGGGGGCGCCGAAGGCCAGTTCAGCGGTTTGGCGTTGGCGTTGCAGCGACCCGCTCCACACTTCGTCGAATGTTACGCCAAGGCGCTTCCAATATTCGGCGAGGATGCGCGCCTGCTCCTCGCCCAGCGCGGACAGTTGGTCGGGATTGCTGTCGAAGGGCCGCGCCTGTCCGTGGCGCACGACGGTAAGCGTGCTCATTTACCCGATTTTGCCAGTTCCCACTTGGCGATGGATTCCATGTGCACTTCGTCGGGACCATCGGCCAGGCGCAGCGTGCGGGAATTGGCCCACATCGCGGCGAGTTCGAAGTCCTGACAGACGCCGGCGGCTCCATGCGCCTGAATCGCGCGATCGATGACGCGCAGCGCGACGTTGGGGGCGATCACTTTGATCATGGCGATCTCGGTTTTGGCAGCCTTGTTGCCGACCGTATCCATCATGTGCGCGGCTTTGAAGACGAGCAGGCGCGCCTGGTCGATCTCCATGCGGGATTGCGCGATATCGGCGCGGATAGTGCCCATTTCGGCGATGGTGCGTCCGAACGCCACACGGCTTTTCACGCGGCGGCACATGGCGTCGAGCGCGCGCTCGGCCTGGCCGATCAGCCGCATGCAGTGATGGATGCGGCCGGGGCCGAGGCGTCCTTGCGCGATCTCAAATCCGCGGCCTTCGCCCAGCAAGATGTTCGAAGCAGGCACGCGCACGTTGGTGAACGTCATTTCGGCGTGGCCGTGCGGCGCGTGATCGTAGCCGAACACGTGCAACATCCGGTCGATCTTGACGCCCGGCGTGTCGAGCGGCACCAAAATCATGGACTGCTGTTTATGTTTCGGCGCGGTGGGGTCCGTTTTGCCCATGAAGATCGAGATTTTGCATCTCGGATCGCCGCCGCCGGAGGACCACCACTTGGTTCCGTTGATGACGTACTCGTCGCCTTCGCGTTTGATGCTGGCCTCGATGTTGGTGGCGTCCGACGATGCCACGTCCTTCTCGGTCATCGAAAAACAGGAGCGGATTTCGCCCGCCAGCAGCGGTTTCAGCCACTTCTCCTGCTGCGCGGGCGAGCCGTAGCGGGCCAGCACTTCCATGTTTCCGGTATCCGGCGCGGAGCAGTTAAAAATCTCCGGAGCCATCGCCGAACGGCCCATGATTTCGCACAGGGGCGCGTATTCCAGATTTGTCAGGCCTGCGCCTTGTTCGCTTTCCGGCAGAAAGAGATTCCAAAGCCCGGCGGCGCGAGCCTTTGGTTTCAGCTCTTCAATCACGCCGACGGGCTGCCAGCGGTCCGCCGCGATCTCGGCGTAATAGCGGGCTTCATTGGGATAAATATGCTCATCCATGAACGCGCCGAGGCGTTGCTCAAAATCCTTCACCTTGGAAGAATGTTCAAAGTTCATATTGGTGCATCCATATTATCTTAGGCGCAGTGCAGTCACCAGTATTCGCGATTTTGGGGGCGGCGGAGACGACGGGAGCGTCTGGCGTTAAAATAACGCCCCGATACCGCCAGCGAACCTTATTTCGAATCATCGACTTCCTATTTTCATTCGCGAAGGGGTCGCCCCTCGTCCTGCCAGAGTGTAACTGGGGAGTTGCGCCTTTTGGGCGAGTGGAACTGCTATCTGACTTAATCGGAGCGGGTTCCGGGGATGGGGAAAATGGTTCCTCGCCCGGGACTGCAAGCCCGAGAATTGACCCTACCCGCCTGTCCACGCTGCGCTGCGTCAGAATGCGGGGACTGCGGCTTTATCCCTCGGCTGACGCCGAGGGCTGCGCAGCCCTGGGTCAGGTGCAATTATCGGAAGGTCTTGTGGTGTGGTTCGGCCAGATGGGCGGTTCCGTTCAGCGTGAACAGGCGCACTTCGTCGCTATGCACGCGTAGGGTGGTGACGGAGGTATTGAACATCACCGCCGCCAGCCACATGGCGCGGCCGTCGCTTAGGTCGAGCGTTTTGGCGGCGGCTATGCCGATGGGTGTGGCGGATGTGAACACCGCGACGTTGCCTCCGTGCGCAGCGTCGATCACGCGCGCGAGCGAGGCATGAATGCGCGCCACGAACGCGTTCCACGATTCGCCGGAGTACTCATAGCGCCCCTCGACCCAGGCGCGAACGCATTTCTTGTCGCATTCGTTCCACTTGCGATGCACCGGCGCGTCGGTTGCGCCTTTGCTATCAACAATGTCGCGGCGCATCTGCTCGTACTCGATGCGAAACTGCTCGTCATCGCGCATGAGCAGGGGCGCGTATTCGCGATACACGTGATCCAGGTCGAACTCGTTCCAACCGGGATCGACGATGGCGCGCGCGCCTGGTAGAGCCTCGGCGGCGGTGGCCTGCTGGCGCTGCAGCGATCCTGAATAAACAGCGCTGAACTGCGTATCGCGAAGATGGTCGCGCAACAGACGCGCCTGGGCGCGGCCGAGGCCAGAAAGCGAATCGTAATTCTCGCGCGTGCCGGCTTGGCCGTGGCGGATCAGATAAAGGACGCTCAACTGGCTTTCTCCACCAGTTCCGCCGCCAGCGTGGTCAGTGCTTTTACGCGCTGGTCGAAGGTGGCGAAGCGCTCGTCCGATGTTTGGCCTTTCCAGAAGCGGTAATAAATCTGCTGCAGAATTACCGCGAGCTTGAACACTCCCAGCACCTCATGCCACGGCAGCGCGGAAAGATCGCGGCCCGTTTTCTCCGCGTAATGCGCCACGAACTGGTCGCGTGTGTACCAGCCCTCGCCGGCGGTCAGCGCATGTACGCCCGCGCCCGGTACCACGGCCGAGCTCCAGTAACACAGCGTCAGCCCGAGGTCGCACAAAGGATCGCCGATGGCCGTCATCTCCCAGTCGAGCACCGCTTCGACCCGATCGGGCGACGCTTCGTTGAGCATTACGTTGTCGAGCTTGAAGTCGTTATGGACCAGCGTGGGCCGTCCCGATGCGGGGATGCGCGCGGCGAGCCAAGCCATCACGCGATCCATTTCAGGGCTGGGCTCGGTGCGCGCGCGTTCCCATCGGTCGGACCATCCCTTCACCTGACGCGCGACGAACCCGTCCGGCTTGCCCAGCGCGATCAACCCGGTTTTCTCGACGTCCACGGCGTGTAACTCGACCAGGCAATCCACCATGGCCCGGCTGATGCGGCGCGCATAATCGGGATGCGCCGCGACCTCGGATGGAATCTGATCGCGCAACACGATGCCGCGGCGGCGTTCCATCAAAAAAAACGGCGCTCCAATGACGGACGCGTCTTCGCACACCAGATAGACGGCGGGTGCGGGCGCGAAGTGCGGATGCACGGCCTCCAAAACGCGGGCCTCGCGCACCATGTCATGAGCCTTCGGCGCAACCGGACCCAGCGGCGCGCGGCGCAGCACCAACTCATTTCCCGCGATTCGGAGCAAGTAGGTGAGGTTCGAATGGCCTCCGCGGAACTGCTGCACGACGATGCCGTGCTCGATTCCTTCGATTCTTCCCGCCAGATAAGCGCTGAGCGCCCCGGCATCGATCTCTTCTCCTGCGCGGACAGACGTGGTCTCGGTGAGCATCGAAATTCATTCTACACTGGCTGTATGCGATTTCTCGTCCTGCCGCTTCTTGCCGCGCTCAGCGTGTGCGCTGGAGATATCGAGTCAAAGGTGACTCACGGCTATGCCGATTCGAACGGGGTGAAGATTCATTACGCCAGCCTGGGAAAAGGGCCGCTGATCGTGATGATTCATGGCTTTCCCGATTACTGGTACACCTGGCGCGACCAGATGGAGGCGCTCAGTGACAAATATCAGTGCGTGGCGATCGATCAGCGCGGCTATAACCTCAGCGACAAGCCCAAGGGCGTGGACAATTACAAAGTTCCACTGCTGGTGGGCGACGTGCTAGCGGTGATTAAATCGTTGGGGCAGGAAAAGGCGATCATCGTCGGCCACGATTGGGGTGGGATGGTGGCGTGGCAGGTGGCGCTGAATTTCCCGCAGATGACCGACAAGCTGATCATCCTGAATCTGCCGCATCCCAAGGGCCTGATGCGCGAACTGGCGAATAATCCCGCGCAGCAGAAAGCCAGCCAGTATGCGCGCAACTTTCAGCAGCCGGGCGCCGAAAAGATGTTGACGCCGGAAGCGATCGCGTTCTGGGTAAAAGATCCGGAAGCGAAAAAGAAGTATATCGAAGCGTTCAAACGCTCCGATCTCGAAGCAATGCTTAATTACTACAAAGCTAATTATCCGCGTGAGCCGTACACGGAGGATTCGTCGCCGGTGGTGAAAACCGAGATGCCTGTGCTGATGTTTCACGGCCTGGGCGATACGGCGCTGCTGAGCGGCGCGCTGAACAACACCTGGGATTGGATGGGTAAGGATTTGACGCTGGTTACGATCCCCGGCGCGAGCCACTTCGTGCAGCAGGATGCGTCGGACCTGGTCTCGCGCACCATGAAAGCGTGGCTCGGGCGATGACGGCGAAGGAAGTCCGGCACCACATCGCGTATTCGGGATGGGCGTCCGCAAAACTGCTGGACGCGGCGCTGGCGCTGCCTGAGGAAGAACGCCATCGCGACCTCGGCGTGTCGCACAAATCGCTGATGGGCACGATGGAGCACATTTTCTTTGCCGACCGCGTGTGGTGTGCCCGCGCCGTCGATCCAAGTTTCGAGGGCCCGTCGTTTGCGGAGTATAAGCCGGGCCACACCATCGAAACGGAGTGGCCTCTGGTGCAGCGGCGCTGGGCTGAATGGGCGGAGGCAGTCATAGAAGAGGACCTCGCCCGAATGGTGGAGTACAAGGACATTCGCGGGAATGAACATCGCTCACCCCTCTGGCAAGTCTTGCTCCACGTGGTGAATCACGCGACGCTACATCGCGGGCAGGCGATGGGAATGCTGCGGCAACTGGGCGTCGTACCGCCCGCCACGGATTTGATTTTTTATTACCGCGAACGGAAAGTCGATTAAATGAAGGCAACCGCACTCTTATTTTTGGCCGCCGCTTGCGGCCTTGCGCAGACAGGCGAAATGAAGTTGAGTGTAGATGCGACAGATGCGCCGCGCCACGTGCTGCACGCGCGTATCACCATCCCTGCCAAACCAGGCCCGATGACGCTGCTTTATCCTGAATGGATTCCAGGCGAGCACGGGCCGACGGGTCCGGTGGTCGATCTGGTGGGGTTGAAGTTTAGTGCGAACGGGCAGGCAATCGCATGGAAGCGCGACGCCGTAAATATGTACGCGTTTCACGTTGATGTGCCGGCGGGCGCGTCGTATGTCGAAGCCGCGTACGACTTCGTGCTGCCTCCGGAAACCGGCGGCTTCACATCCGGCGCGTCGGCCACTACCGAACTGGCGGTGCTGAACTGGAATCAGGTGCTGCTGTATCCCGAAGGCGTGGCGTCGGACCAACTGCGGTTGCAGGCCAATTTGAAGGTGCCCAATGGATGGAAATACGGCACGGCTCTGCCCATCGCGCATGAATCGGGCAATGAGATTCAGTTTGAGCCGTCGTCGCTGACCACGCTGATCGATTCACCGGTGTCGGCGGGCGCGCATTACCGAACTATTGAACTGAGCCCACATGAGCCGGGTCCGAAGCATTATCTGCATGTCGCCGGAGATAGCGACCGCGCGGTGGAGCTATCGGACGATCTGATTGAACATTACAAGAACCTGGTGAAGGAAACCGGGGCGCTATTCGGTGCGCGCCACTATCGCACCTATCATTTTCTGTTGACGCTGAGCGACCACGTGGCCAGTTTTGGCCTGGAGCATCACGAATCGAGCGACGACCGCATCGGCGAGCGCGGGATGATCGACGAGGCGGACCGGAAGAATAGCGCCGATCTGCTGCCGCACGAATTCACGCATTCATGGAATGGGAAATATCGACGCCCGGCGGGGCTCGCGACGCCCGATTACAGCGAGCCGATGAAGGGCAACTTGCTGTGGGTGTATGAAGGCCTGACGCAGTATCTGGGCGAGATTTTGACGCCGCGCAGCGGGCTACTGAGCGCCGAGGAGTTTCGCGAAGAGCTGGCCATGACGGCGGCCGCGCTCGATACCAAGTCCGGGCGCACGTGGAGGCCGCTGGAAGATACGGCGGTGGCGGCGCAGTTGTTGTACAACACCCGCGACGATTATTCGGCGTACCGGCGCGGCGTGGATTATTACGACGAAGGCACGCTTATCTGGCTGGAGGCGGATGTGCTGATCCGGAAGCTGAGCAAAGACAAGAAGTCTCTGAACGATTTCTGCCGGCTGTTCCATGGAGGGCAGGGAGGGCGGCCGGAGCTGAAAACATATACGTTTGAAGATGTTGTTGCGGGATTGAACGCCGTACAGGCGTACGATTGGGCGGGTTTTCTGCGCGCGCGGCTGGAATCCACGGCGGCGCATGCGCCTCTGGGCGGCATCGAAAACTCCGGTTGGAAGCTGACGTACAGCGCGTCGCGATCCAGCATGTGGCGCAGCCGGGAAGAAGAATCGAAGTCGGCGAATCTGATGTACTCTATCGGCCTGAAGGTGAGCGAAGAAGGCTCGATCGGCGATGTAGCCGTCGGCGGTCCCGCGCAGAAGGCTGGTGTTTCGCCGGCGACGAAGTTGATCGCGGTCAACGGGCGCCAGTTTTCCACTGTGGTCCTGCGCGAAGCGATTCAGGCGGCAGTGAACAAGACCGCGCCCATCGAACTACTGATCAAGAACGGCGAATATTATCAAACGTTCAAGATCGATTATCACGGCGGCGAGTTGTACCCGCGTCTGACGCGCGACGAATCGAAGCCCGACGTGCTGTCGGCAATTATCGAGCCGCTGGCGAAATAAGCGCTGGATCGGTCAGCATCGCCAGCACCTGCTTGTACGCGTCCTTGGCGGCGTCTTCGCGAATAGAAACCACGGCGGCCGGTTCCACGGTTTGAGTCTCCACCGGGGCGACAGTCAGCGCAGCTAGCATTTCCCAGGCCCGCAGGCGGTCGAAGCCGATGTGCACTAACTCACGCGTCACGGCCAACCGGTGCGGATTGCCCGCGGCGTCCACTGCGTTCAAGAACGGGATCACCTGCGGCGGTGCGGTCTTGTATTGCTTAAAATATTCGTGCAATTCCAGCTGATCCTTTTCCGCCTTGCCGGGGATGATGCGGAACTGATCGGCGAAGCGCGCCGTAAGCGCGTCCAATGGCGTAAGGGTTTTGAACGCCGCGTCTGGCTCCGCCAACGCGAAGCGCTGCCACCAGCCTCCATCGCGGTCCGGATCGTAACGGAACAGCGGGAACGCTTTCGAATGCGCCAGCAGCGACGTTTCCAGCCAGTCCTCTTTCGATGTGGCAACGGACACCACGGCCACTGCCGGCCGCAGCGTCCGCGCCATTTCCCCGAGGCCTTGGGCGAGGTGCTCCCTTGCCGCGACGGAGCTTTGCAGCACGAATGCGCCGCGATGGGCCAGCGCCAGCGTGCCGATATCGGTAACCGAACCGCTCAGGTCGTCGATCGAGAGGCCGTCTGCGGAGACCAGGATCTGGACCGGTTTGCCAGAGCGCAGCAGTATCGAAAACGCCGTCAGCGACGCGTGTGCAAGCCGTTCGGGGGTTTCCAGAACCACGATGGAGGGCAGCGCCGCGATCTCCCATGGCTCCGCTGTCTGCCAGTCGAAGCGCGCCAGGACTTCGTCGTGCGTCGCCGCGTCGTAGGATCCCAATGCTTCGAGAGCTGCGACGCGCAGGGCGCGTAACACCGGAACGATTTCGCCCAATTGCCGGTGGGATGCGGCCAGCGCTTCGGCGCACGCGCCGTCATGGGAGAAAATAATCGACTCCGGCCGCGCGGCAGCCAGCGCTTGTTCGAGAACCGCCAGCGACGCCGCACATCGTCCGCGACGCGTATCGTCCATGGCCGGCGACGCGGGACGCTTCCACGCTCCCGTCAATTCATCGACGGCGAGAAAGCGCTGGGCCTCGGCTCCCAGTGACGCGGAGATGCGTGCAGTGCCAGGAGGCGAGCGTTTGGCATCGTCGACGGAAAGCAAATCCTGCAACTGCGCAACGGCCTGTTTCAGCGCAGCGAGAAATTTCGCGCGCGCGGGCGCTAGTTCGGCGGCCAGCGCGGCGGCGTGCAGCGAAGCCAGTGGTTCCGGTTGAAATGATTCCCCGGACGGTAGCGCTTTGAGGACCTCTTCCGACAAAACAGGACGCATCGGCGAGGTGGGACGAAATTCGTCCAGGCCCTTGCCGGAAAGATGAAAGGTGCGAAGTTGTTCCCGCATCACGCTCCTTGAATGGCGAACTTATCGATGGCGGCGCGGATGGCCGCCTGTTTCTCGGCCTGTGTTTGAGCAAGGCCGCGCGTGGTGAAGTCGTCGTAGCAGCCCGCGTCCGGATTCCTGTAAAACAGGCCGATGGGATAGATATCCTCGCGCTGCGCGATGGCGCGCGCCGACGCCAGATCGCTGGGGTCGTGCATCACGCGATTCGGAAAACGCTTGGCCTTATCCGGCTCCATGGGCACTCCGTCGGCGTGCTCCATCAAAAGCAAGAGGGAAGGATCGCGCAAGGGCCCCTCAAAGACGTGGCTGGTGAAGTGCGGACAGCGCTGCAAAATGCGCACGAACGACGTGCCGCGATGCGCGTGCGCGGCCTCGATGGTGGAATACACGTGACCTGGATTCCAGTCCACCGTCTGCGCGACGAAAGAAACATTGCTGACGCCCAGCGCCACCGTCAGCGGATTCAGCGGAGCGATCATTGCGCCGCCCGGATGCGTGTTGGTGTGCTCGCCGAGGCGCGTGGTGGGCGACGTCTGCGCCTTTGTCAGGCCATAAATATTGTTATCGAGGAGCAGCACCGTCATGTCCATGTTGTAGCGAAGCGCGTGGACCCAATGCCCCGCACCGATGGCGCAGCAATCGCCGTCGCCTGTGACCACGAACACGTGGAGATCGGGACGCCGGCTCTTCACACCGCAGGCGACGGGAAACGCGCGTCCATGCAGCCCGTGGAATCCGTAGGTGCCCATGTAGTGTGGAAAACGGCTGGAGCAGCCGATGCCGCTGACGATCACCGTCCGTTCCGGAGGCAGCTGCTTTTCGTAGCACAGCTTGCGGACGGCGTTCAGCGCCGAATGATCGCCGCAGCCGGGGCACCAGCGCGGCAATGCGCCCGCGTAATCTTTCAGTTCGTGGTGTTCCTGGGCGGGCTGGATCTCCCAGTCCTTCTTTAAGCCTTGCATGATGCCTCCTGAAGTTTGCGGAGCAGTTGTTTTTCGATGGCTCCGGGCGGCAGAGGACTGCCCGGCACGCGCGACCAGCAGTCAACGTCCACCAGCGTTTGAGAGCGCAGCAGTTGCGCCAGTGGTGAATAACGGCGCGTTTCCTCGGTGATGTATGGATCGCCTACGTCGTCGGAATAGTTCACTTCCACCGTCATGACGCGATTGAAGTGCGAGAAAATGTCCTTCAATCCCGGCTCCATGGGCGACAGGAAGCGCAGATGCAGGCTGGATACTTTCAGGCCCTCGGTGCGCAGATGATCGACGGCTTCCTCGATCGCGCCCAAGGTCGAACCCCAGCCGACGACGAGAAGCTCGCCTTCCGCATCGCCGTGCACTTTGGGAGGCTTCATGGCGCTGTTGAGCACGGCCAGCTTGCGGCTGCGCATCTTCATCGCGCGCTGATTGATGGACGATTCGTACGCAACGTGGCTGAATTCGTCGTGCGCCAAGCCCGTCAGGACGTACTCGCCTCCGCGCTGCCCCGGAATGGGACGCTGCGAAAGGCCCGTTTTCTCATCCCAATCGAGCGCGGGCGTGCCGGAGGTCCATGGCGAAAAATCCAGTGGCGCGGCTAGCCAGGCCGGATCGAATTCAGGTTTGGCGAAAGGCTGCTGACCCGTGGCCAGGTTCGCGTCGGAGAGCACCATCACCGGGCCCCGAAACTCCTCGGCCAGTTTGCGCGCCGTGATCATGAAGTGGAAGCACTCTTCAATGGTCGCGGGCGCCATGATGATCTTCGGCGCATCGCCCGGCGACGCATGCAGCGCGGCCATCAGGTCGCCCTGCTCCACTTTCGTCGGCAGGCCCGTCGAGGGTCCGCCGCGCTGCACCACGACCACCACCAGCGGAATTTCGGCCATCACTGCGAGTCCCAGGAATTCGGTCTTGAGGGCCAATCCTGGACCCGACGTGATGGTCACCGCCGTCTTGCCGGAATAGCTGCATCCCAGCGCGAATCCGATCGCCGCGATCTCGTCCTCGGCCTGATGCACAATGCCGCCGGTCTGCTCGAACGCCCCGGCCAGGAAATGCGACGTGGACGTGGCAGGCGTGATCGGATACATCGAACACACTTCAATGCCCGAGGCCATGATGCCCAGCGCCAGCGCCTGATTGCCGTTCATCAACACCATCGGTTTGGTGTGCGGCGTGGCGGGAATGCGGAACCTCTGCTCCACGTGTGTCACGGCCCATTCATAGCCCGCGTCGAACAGATCGATATTCTTGCGCGCAGTGGCCTCGCCCTTTTTGCTGAAGCGCTGCGTGATAATGCCATGCGCAGGCGCTCGGTCAAGATCGTAAATGGCCGAAAGCAGGCCCAGCACCCAGATGTTTTTGCCCTTGCGCACATCGTCGGCGTGCTTCAGGCACTCTTCCACGATGGGAAGAGGAATCACCACATACCCGCGCTGGCGAAAATCGGCCAGCGCCTCGCGATATTGTTCGACGATGCGCTCGTCGGAACTGGTGAGCCACGATCCGTCCACGAAAACGATGGTCCCTTCGCGCAGCGCACCCGAATCGATGCGGCTGTAGAGCACCTGTTCATTGAACGCGACGACAATATCGGCGCAGTCGCCGGCGTTGGTCACTTTGCCCGCGCCAATGCGGATGCGGTTGCCGCTCGCTCCGGCGCGGGACCGCTTGGGCGGCTCGATCTCGGCGGGAATAATCTCCACGGTCCAGATGCCGTGGCCCGCGCGGGCAATCAGATCGGCGAAGATCTGGCCGCACGTTTGCGCTCCTTCGCCCGAATCGGACACAATTTCCACGATGTGCTGGTGCACGACCTTCGCGCTGGAATCGACAGGGATTTCGACGGGGTTTGCCTGCATAGAAGAATGATGAGCAACCAGCATGCCGCTTGAAACGACTCATTCTGCGGCAGTTGCACCCTCGGCTGCGGGCAAAAAACCCAACTGGCTGAGCCAAATGGCGCAACCATCTGCGCAACCGGGGCGCGGTATCATGAGCCTGAATGGGTATTGTTTTGTTGGCGTTGATGCTATTCCAGCCGGGCAAGTCCGGACCGGAGCAGCCGTTGCCGTTCAGCCACAAAAATCATGCCGGCGATCGGAAGCTGAAGTGCAAGATGTGCCACCCGGGGTCGGACGAGACGATGCAGATCGCCAAGGCTCAAGTCTGCATGCAGTGCCACTCAGTGATGAAGACGGAGTCGCCCGCGATTCAGACGCTCGCGGCGTTTGCGAAGAACGACCGGGAGATCAAGTGGGCGCGGGTATACGAAATCCCCAGCTATGTCAATTTCAGTCACAAAACGCATCTGGACGCAGGTGCGAGTTGCGAAGATTGCCACGGCCCGGTCGCGACCCGCGAGGTGCTCGCGCGCGAAGGCGACATCAGCATGGGGGCATGCATGAACTGCCATCGCGCAAAGAAGGTCAGCATCGATTGCACGTTCTGCCACGAGCAGAAGTGAACGGCGACTCGGCGCAGATTCGCCGGCAGGGCGGAAACGCTCGACCAAGGCGCTGTTGCAAAGAAGTAAAACGATCCTCTGCCGCAGTGGAAGAGATCGCCTAAGCGGCTACCGCCGCCGTTTAATCAGCGCTACGCAGGCCAGGCCCATGCCGCCCAGCAGCCACGTCGCCGGTTCCGGAATCGCCGTGCCGATGAAGCCTTGTGTCACGTCGCCATTGAAGAAGCCGACCACCTGTCCCAGGTCGTTGATGCCGTTGATGGTGGTGGTGCCGACGCCGAGCGGGTTATCCACGGTCTGAAAAACGCCACTGGAATCGACGAACCCGTGGCTGTTGCCGACGGCGTCCAGATAGAATCCAACGAACTGGCCGTTGTTGTTCAGGCCCAGAATCTGCGTGCCGGTTTCGCCCGCGACCGGAGCGTTGAAGCTGGAGAAGACGCCCATGACGACCAGGAAGCCGTGAAACACGCCCGCGGAATCCTGATAGAAGCCACCGACTTCGCCGCTATTATTGATGCCGGTGGCCTGGCTGTTCAGCGTGCCTCCCGGCAGACCGGAAACGTACGTGAAAACGCCGCCCGACGAACGGATGTACGCAAGCTGCAGCGTGACGCCGGTGGCGTCGACGGAGGAATAGCCCGCCTCCTGACCGATGTCGTTGATGCCCAGCAGTTGGTTAAACGCGGTGCCCGGCGCATCCACCGTGGTGAACGTGTTGCTCTGATCGATGAAGCCGTGCGTGTTGCCGGCGTTATCGATGTAGAATCCGTCAGTATTGCCGGCCGTGTTGATCCCAACCACTTGCGTCTGGGCCGAGCCAGGGAAATTCAAGGTGGTGAAATTTGACGGTTGTGTGAACGTGAAGCCGCTAAAAACGGTGGCGTTATGATATCCGGCCACGGTGCCGGAGTTGTTGATCCCCAGCAGTTGCGTGAATGTATCGGCGGGGTAGTTGACGTCCTGAAACGTATAAGTTCCCGCCAGCATCGCGGCGGCCGAGATAAGTCCGAGAAGTATAGTTTTCCTCATGGTATGATCCTCCGGTGATTCCTTTACAATCGGCTACAATCTGAGAGATCGAGTGAACCTTCCTATGTTACTGAAATCCTCGTTGATTTGTTGTTTCGCCGCCTGCCTCGTCGCCCAGCCGCCGCAAGGGCGTGGACGGGGCACGCCGAACCCTGCCGTTCAGCTCGATTTGGAGGGCAAAGGCGGGGAGGCGCGGGCGCTGTTCCAAAAAGCCATCGACGAAGCGCCCAATCCTCAGGCCAAGGCCAACGCCCAGCGCAATATGGCCATGTCGTGGGCCTTCGAAAGCAATTGCAAAAAGGCCGCCGAGTACGAACAGATGGTGATGGATTATTGGGTCACCCGCGAGGCTGAAGATCCGGGCAATGCGTTTTATCAGGAAGGCGAAATGGCCGATGAAGCGGCGCGCGTGTGCATCGATGCGGGCGATCTGGACTCCGCCGCCGCGTGGTACAGGAAAGGCCACGACCTGGGCTTGAAGGAGCCGAATATTTCCGCCGACCGCGCAGCCCTGTGGGAGTATCGCTGGCAGCACGCCGAGGCCCGCATCGCCGCGCGACGCGGCAATAAGGCGGACGCGCAGAAGTATATCGCGCAGGCCCGCGCGTCGCTCGATAAGATGACGGCGCTGAAGGCGCAGCAGGAATCGTTCTTCCCTTATCTGACCGGATATGTGGCGTTCTATTTAGGCGATTACAAGACCGCGCAGGCAGATCTGGAAAAGGCTCAGCAAAACGATCCGTTCATTCAAGTGATGCTGGCGCAGACGTATGAAAAGCTGGGCGACAAGGACAAGGCGGCGGAGTTCTACAAGAAAGCTGCGGGCGCGCGGGCGCACAATCCTCCGGCGGCATTTGCCGTGCCGTTCGCCAAGAAGAAGCTCGCGAGCTAGGGCGTGCCCGCATGCTTCACGCGTGGCGGTTCAGCCCGGCGATCACGACGGCAACGACGATCAGTGCGCCTCCGAAGATGCGGCGCAGCAGGCTCTCCTGAATGTGACGCGCCACCGCGATGCCGGCGACCATTCCCACGAACGCAAACAGCAGAAAACGCGACAGCAGGCTCCAATCCACCGTGATGTAGCGGAGTTGCCCGGCCAGGCCCGTTGCCGAATTCAGCGCGATGACTGCCAGCGACGTACCGAACGCCAGCTTCGTCTCCAATCCTGCTGCGAGCACCAAAGCGGGGACGATCAGGAATCCGCCGCCGACGCCTAAAAATCCGGTTAGCAATCCGACCGCGAATCCGACCGCCAGACCGAGGGGCACGGAGAATTCGCGCGCCGCTGTCACCTGCTTTCTGGGAAACAGCATCAACGAGCCGACGATCAGCATGACGCCTGAGAACAACAGCATCAGCACCTGTTTCGACAGCAGATGCGTTCCGGTGGACCCGAAGTAGGCGCCTACCATTCCGCTACCCGCGAAAATCACAGCCGCGCGGATCGATACATTCCCGCGCCACAACTGGATCAGCGCGCCGAACAGTGCCGTCGCGCCGACGATCGCCATCGACATGCTTACGGCTTGGTTCGCGGGCACTCCGGCGATGTAGACCAGCACTGGAAGGGTGATGATGGAGCCCCCGCTCCCTAGCACGCCCAGCGAGCCACCGATCAACACGGCCAGCACCAAGGTGAGAATGGTCGCGCCCACTATTTTTGCGGCTCGAAAATAAGGAAATTCTGGCGCGGCAGAAAGTCGAACTTCGCGGCCAGCCTGTATCCGGCCTGTTTCATCTCGGCCTGGAACTTCTGCTGCGTGAAGCGGAATTCTTTGGGAGGGCCCTCGGGCGATTCGGGCGCGAAATCGATGATCGCCACGCGGCCGCCGGGCTTCAGCGATTTCTGGAGGTCGCGGAAATACGCCACGCGGTCGCCGATGTGGTGATACGTATCGACAATCAGCACCACATCCACAGGCTCCGGCAGATTGGGAGAGGTAGCCGAAGCCAGCACCGATGCCACGTTGGCCAGCCCCTCCTTCGCTGCGCGGTCCTTCAAATACTGCACCATGTTGGGCTCGATATCCGCGCCAAACACCTTGGGTGCGGTGGCGGACTTCGCCAGGCGCACCGCGAAATAGCCCGTGCCGGAGCCGATGTCGGCGACGCTTTGCCCTGGTTTCAACGCTAGTGCCGCGATCACGCGGTCCGGCAACTGCCACGCATCACGCGCCGGATCGTCGAAGCGCGCGGCGTCCTTGCTGGCGTCGAAATGGTGGTCCATGTGGTCGGGATGCTGGGCCGAGAGGAGGCGGGCGGCACACAGCACCGCAGCAATCGAGAATCTCATGTGCCGATTATCGCTCTTTTGGGGCAGCGTTCCGGAAGCTCATTCACCTTAAGGTCCCCATGATCCCACGCCCGTACGCTAATCTCAGGAAAGACAAGGAGACGGTTCACGATGCGAGTTTGGATATTTGTATTTGCGGCGGCGCTTGGGTTTTCACAACAGCCGTTGTATAAGGACCCGACCGCGCCCATGGAAAAGCGCATCGACGATCTTGCCTCCCGCATGACGCTGGACGAGAAAATTTCGCAGATGATGAACGATGCTCCAGCTATCGAGCGCCTCGGCGTCCCTGCCTACAACTGGTGGAATGAGTGCCTGCATGGCGTCGCTCGCGCCGGACGCGCCACGGTATTTCCCGAAGCCATCGGCCTGGCCGCGACTTGGGACCGCGACCTGCTGTTCCGCGTCGCCACGGCGATCTCCGATGAGGCGCGCGCCAAGCATCAGGAAGCGCTGCGTCGCAACGAACACAGCATCTACGAAGGCCTGACGTTCTGGACGCCGAACATCAACCTGTTTCGCGATCCACGCTGGGGCCGCGGCATGGAGACCTACGGCGAAGATCCCTTCTTAACCGCGCGCATGGCTGTCCAGTTCATCAAGGGCCTGCAAGGCGACGATCCCAAGTATCTGAAAACCATCGCCACCGCGAAGCACTACGCGGTTCACAGCGGGCCCGAATCGACCCGCCACACCTTCGACGCCGTGGTTAGCGAACAGGACTTGAACGAATCCTACCTGCCTCATTTCGAAGCCGCGATCAAAGAGGGCGGAGCCTATTCGGTGATGTGCGCCTACAACAGCGTGGACGGCCGGCCCGCTTGTGCCAATCCGCGTCTGGAGTCCGATATTCTGCGCAAACAGTGGGGCTTTCAGGGTTACATCGTTTCCGATTGCGGCGCGATTGACGATATCTACCGGCGCCACAAGTTCGTCCCCACCGCGCCGGAAGGCGTGGCCGAGGCAGTCAAGGCCGGAACCGATCTTACATGCGGAACGGAATATGCTGCGCTCGCGCCGGCCGTGCGCCAGGGCCTGATTACCGAGGCTGAAATCGATACGTCGCTCAAACGCCTGCTGCGCGCGCGCTTCAAGCTGGGGATGTTCGATCCTCCGGAGATGGTGAAGTACGCGCAGATTCCGTACAGCGTCAACGACAGCCCGGAGCATCGCCAACTGGCTCTGGAAACGGCGCGCAAGTCGATGGTGCTGCTGAAGAATGAGAACAACGCGCTGCCGCTTAAAAAATCGATCAGGACGCTGGCTGTGATCGGGCCCAATGCCGACGATATCGACGTGCTGCTGGGCAATTACAACGGTATCCCGACGGCTCCCGTCACGCCGCTCGAAGGTCTGCGCCGCAAGCTGGGCGCAAGCAAGGTGATTTATGCGCGCGGCAGTGAGCTGGCGGCCAACGTCCCTCACTTTGAGCCGATTCCCACGTCGGCGCTGTTCACTACCTCCGGTCCGAACAGTCCGCATGGGCTGAACGGAGAATACTTCGCCTCCTGCAATTGGGACGGCAAAAAGCACAATCCGAAAGGCGAGGCCGATGCCGTCCGCGCGCCTCTGTACACGCGCGTAGACCCCAACGTCGATTTCGAATGGTGGGAAGGCGCGCCGCATCCGAACCTGAACCCTGACGATTTCGGCGCGCGCTGGACCGGCTATATCAGCGCTCCGGTCACCGGCGCATATCGGATCGGCGCGATCGGCATGAACGCGTTTGAGCTATCGGTCGGCGGCAAGCAGATCGCCACCTATTGGGGCATCCATGAAGGCAATTACGTTCACGCCGAGGTCGAGCTGAAGGCCGGCGAGCGGGTGCCCATCCGGCTCGATTATCACGAGTTTTCGAACGACGCCAGCATCCGCCTGCTGTGGTCGGGTCCGCAACAGGCTTCGCAGGCCGACGCCATCGCCGCGGTGAACAAGGCCGACGCCGTGGTGCTGGTGCTGGGCCTTTCTCCTCGATTGGAAGGCGAGGAGATGAAGGTCCCCGTGGAAGGATTTTCGGGCGGCGACCGTGTTTCGCTCGGCATCCCGAAGGCGCAGGAGGATTTGATGCGGGCTGTGGTGGCCACAGGTAAGCCCGTGGTCTTGGTGCTGTTGAATGGCAGCGCGGTCGCGATCAACTGGGCCAAGGACAACATTCCCGCCATCGTCGAAGCGTGGTACCCGGGCCAGGCTGGCGGCGACGCCATCGCCGACGTGCTGTTCGGGGACTACAATCCCTCCGGCCGCCTGCCCGTGACATTCTATAAATCGGCCGACCAGCTTCCCGCGTTCGACGATTACAGCATGAAGGGCCGGACTTACAGATTTTTCACAGGCGAGCCTCTGTTCCGCTTCGGCGACGGACTCAGTTATACGAAGTTCGCATATTCGAAGCTGACGGTGAAGGGCGTGGACGTGTCGGTGGAGGTGCAGAACACGGGCAAGGTCGCAGGCGAGGAAGTGGTGCAGCTTTATCTATCGCGCACCGGCGGTACGGCGATTCGGTCGCTGGCAGGGTTTGAAAGAATCGCCCTGAAAGCAGGGGAGCGCAAGACCGTCAAGTTCGCAGTGCAGGCAAAAGAACCCGGCGATTATACCGTCGCGGTGGGTGGAGGGCAGTTGGGTGCGGTGAAGGCGTCGTTCAAGCGGTAGGCGCTTAACCCGCCATGTCGATGCCGAGCTTTTTCAGTTCCTCGGCGTAGTAGCGCTTGTGCAGCAGCTCCCACTCCTCGGTGCCTTCGCCGATCTCGCGCTTCTGCGTTCGGATCTTGGCGCGCGCCGCGCGATCCACCTTGTCCTCGGTGGCGAGAAGGTCGGTCACTACCTTCACCATCTCCAGGCGGACATCGTTGGGCTGCTTTTTCACGCGGAAATCGCGGCTCTTGCGAAGCTCCGCCACGATCTTGTGCGATAGATCGTTGATCTTGTCGCGCGACAGCTTCATGTGATCGCCCGAATCGCGGCCGGCGGCGCGGATCACCTTGCGCTGGGTTACCAGGGTGTTCTTGATCTTGCGGAACATGTCCTGGTAGCTTACGCCTTCGCGGCGCATGTATTCGGTGTACTGGCTCAGCATCTCGCGGACTTCCTCATTGAGGCTTTCCTCGATGGCCAGATCCTCTTCAATTACATTGGAGATGTAAGCGGCGGCAACGGTGGGATCGGTGGTTTCGATCCACTGGGGCGTCAGCTTTTTGACGATTTGCCGGGAAACGTAATCGATGAATTCTCGTGCGAGCAGCATTCCTTCGGAACTAGAATAGCAAACGAAGCGCTCAATGCGTCGCCTCACCCCGATGATTCTTCATAAATTCGTCATCGATGGGCTTGCGGCCGCGGAATCCTTCTTCCAGGCCGTGCCAGAAACGGATGCTGTCCTCGCCTAGTTTCCAGCACAAACACACGGTTTCGCCACGATAATGGGCTAGAAAGTCGATCAGCCCGGTATCGACGTCCTTGAGGAGAGCTCCGGCAGCCTCCACGCGATCCGCGGCGTCCTTTAGCGCCGCTGCGCTGGTATCGCGCCGCGCCCGCATCGCGAGATGGGCCCCCGGATCGACGCGTGAGCCTCCCGCCATGCGAATCCGCCGCGTGTTGGCGTCCATTTCGTCGCTGGCCTTTTTGTATTCGTCGCGATGGAACAGGATGTCGCGCAGCGCGGCCTCCACTTCCGGCAGCGCGCGCTCGGCTTCGCCAACCGTGAAATATCGAGGCATGGTTGTAAGCTTACCGGATATTTTATTTGGGCGGCGACTGGCAGGCGGAACCGCCTGCCCTACCGTGTCCGGCGGCTTATCGGCGGACGTGCTCTAGTGTGCGCTCACGGTTTCGGGCTTGGATGGCGTCGTCGATCTGGGCTTCTGTAAGAACGAAGCCATCCGCGGAAGGGTGAGAGTTTTGGGTTGGGTGTGCTGGTTACTGGCGGGGGAGCGAGATCACAGCAGCCCTGCGTTGGCGCGGGGCCTTGGGGCGCGGTGATCGACGCGAACGTCGATGCAACACACGTCCACACGCGCGCTACGTGTACAGATTTGATTCAATTCTCCGACGGACGGTCGGCGTGATCGATTACCAGCACGCGGATGTCGCCGGTGGTCGATTCCAGTTTCAATCCGAGCTGCTCATGTAAAGCCCCAATGAACGTCGGACCCTGCGGATCAGGCTGCGCGTCCGCGCCGGGCGGTGGATCCGGCGTCCACTCTATGGTGAAGTCGAAGCGGCCGGTGAGCCCGGTGCGGTCCACCACCGGACGCGTTAGCGACCCCGGTCCGGCCAGCGCCGAGGCGAGCAGGTCCATGGTGGTGTTCCTCGAGCCCAAAATGCGCGAGCGATTCTGCTGCATCTCCATGGCATAGACGTCGCAGCGGTTAGGGAAGATTGTGTCGTCCGCGGCGTCGCAAGCGGGACCTTCCGAATGCGGACGTAGTTTCGGCCCCATCTTGCCGGGCTTGATCAGCGTCAGCGCCAGCAGCGGGACGTTGCGCGTCTCGAAGTGCACTTTTAGTTGGAAGCGCTCGGCCAGCAGGGACTGCATCATCAGCCGGAACTGGTCTTTGGTGGGATCGCCCTCGGCGCGAGCCTCAATGGTATAGCGATCGGAAACCCATTTAGGTTGGCCAGCCATCATGGACTGGCGCTGCTCCGGCGTCAGCGTCAGTTTGTAGGCGAAGGTGATCAGGACGGAGAGCGGAAAGTCGGCGAAGAAGCGGCCTCCGGAGGCGTTGAAGGAGTCGCCGGCGTCGAGGGGGAAGGTGGGAGGGCGGAATTTCGCAGGGTCGCTCAGTTTGACGGAGGCTACGTCGAACGCGATGTTGCCTCCAGCGGTGGCCTGCCAGTCGGATTGGGCGAGGGCAGGGAGGGCGAGGGTCAGAGCGAGCAGGCCGCGCGAGGGCATGATTTTCGATTGTCGCATAACATCGTGATGTTATAATCATCATGATGCGGACCACGGTAAATCTTCCCGACGATGTCTATGAGGCTGCCCGCTCGGTGGCGACGGTTAAGGACATTTCCCTTGGCGACGCGATCGCGGAATTGGTACGGCAAGGACTTCGCCCCCCCCTGATTTTCGGGGACGAAGGGGCTGGTTTCCGCACGCTGGTTCTCCCGAAAGACTCGCCCCTCATCACGCTCGAACACACGCTCGCCGTGGAGGATGATCTCGATTGAAACCTTACCTGCTGGACGTGAACGTCCTCGTGGCGCTCTTGTGGCGGACCCACGTCCATCATCATCCGGCGAGAACCTGGTTCGGCGCGAAGCGCGCCCAAGGATTCCGGACCTGCCCGTTGACGCAGGCCGGCGCAATTCGGATTCTCTCCAACCCCCGCTACAGCCGGGATTGGGTGGCCGTGAGCGCAGCTTCGCAAGCACTGGACGACCTGCTGAACCTTCGAGAGCACGTTTTCTGGCCGGACGATTTGCCCGTGGGAGCCGTCATTTCGGAGTCGGGTCCCCTGACCGGGCACCAGCAAATCACGGATGCGTATCTGCTCGCGCTCGCCAAGGCAAAGGGGGGCATCTTAGCGACGTTCGATCGCGGCGTACTTGCGTTGAGAGGCGCGGCGAAGCATGCCGAGTTGATTTCGGCGTAGCGCCCGCATGCTCACGCATGGCGGTTCCACGCGTCCTGAAAAGCAGTGCGCACCTATTCGGAAAACCGTCTCTCCGTCATCTTAATTACAGCCAGTCCGCCGAGACTGACATCCCGGCTACAAGACTCGCTCCGAGGATCGGCAATTCCAGCAGCACCATAAGGCTTGCCGAGAACCAACGGAAGCCTCTCATCCGCCAGATCCAGATAAAGACAATAGCCAAAGGAACAGAACGTGAGGATGTTGAGGTAGAACTATCCGGTCCGGTTTGCCTGATGGGTGGCTAAAGAGCCCGCGAACCGTAGCCCGACGGCGATGATCGCCGGAAAAAACAGCGCGTGCGTCAGGAACAGCAAGTGGTACGGTTTCCAGAGTCTCCATGGCCGTTGCTTCCAGGCTGCTGACGGCGGCGAGCCAGAACGGCAGGTTCCAAATCCCCGTGAGCGCCCCTTGTAAGTAGTCGACCGTTCTCATCGCGTCCTTGCGAAGATCGTATCACGTCGACCCGGCGGTCGACGCGGCACGCCCGGCGGCATGCGCTACATCGACCTGGACCCCTCTCCTTTTCAGTACTGTGTCGCTTTTCCCAAAACTTCGCTATAATCGAAATGTCCGCAGTCTACTTTTCAAGTAAAGCAGGAGACCATGGTGAAGCGTGCTGGC
>Ga0209698_10000495_pt1 | contig 45180 bp, 46 predicted proteins | sample LitLauG_LLR_2012_FD_187203 | JGI IMG/M metagenome (GOLD analysis project Ga0209698, IMG submission 187203) | Freshwater sediment microbial communities from Pennsylvania, USA - Little Laurel Run_MetaG_LLR_2012 (SPAdes) (version 2) | ecosystem: Environmental > Aquatic > Freshwater > Creek >...
ATTCCAAGGGGGCGGGGCTGAGGGGGTGGCCGACGGCGATTTCACCAGGAGCCGATGCCGATGCCGGGCTTGAGCGTGTCGCAGATTGCGCTCGACGTTTCCGAAGGCCGCGCGACCTGCGAGCAGGTCGTGCTCGCGGCGCTCGAGCGCGCCGCCGGCTACGACGCGGTCCAGCCGCAGGCGTGGATCGCGCGGCGGGACCAAGCCGAGGTGCTCGCCGACGCGCGCCGGGTCGATGCGCGGCGGGCCGCCGGGGAGCGATTGGCCTTGGCCGGTGTTCCCTATGCGGTCAAGGACAACATCGATGTGGCGGGCATGCCGACCACGGCGGGCTGCCCGCAGTTCACCTACGTCGCGGCGCAGTCGGCCACCGTGGTCGCGCGCCTGCAGGCGGCCGGCGCCGTGCTGCTCGGCAAGACCAACCTGGACCAGTTCGCCACCGGGCTCGCGGGCACGCGCAGCCCGTACGGGGCTCCGGCCTGCGTGTTCAACCGCCAGTACATCAGCGGCGGATCCAGTTCCGGGTCGGCCGTGGTCGTGGCCGCCGGTGTCGTTCCGCTGGCGCTGGGATCCGACACCGCGGGCTCGGGCCGGGTGCCTGCCGCGTTCAACGGTCTGGTCGGATACAAGCCGACCCGTGGCCGCTGGAGTTCCACCGGCCTGGTGCCGGCCTGCCGTTCGCTCGACTGCGTGACATCGTTCACGACCGATGCGGCCGACGCGGCGCTCGTCGATTCGGTGTTGGCCGCGTTCGACGACGCCGATCCGTACTCGCGCCAGCCGCCCGGCGCCGCACCGGCGCGGCTCGGGCCAGCCTTCCGCTTCGGCGTGGCCGGCGACGCACAGCTGGAGTTTCTGGGGGATTCGGAAGCCCGTGCGCTGTACGAGGCTGCGCCGGAGCGCCTGGCCCGCTGCGGCGGCAGACCGGTCCAGGTCGACCTGTCGCCGCTGCTGCAGGCGGCACAGCTCCTTTACGCCGGTCCCTGGGTGGCCGAGCGCGTGGTCGCGATCGAGGACCTGCTGCGCAGCCAGCCGGGCGCTTTGCACCCGGTCGTGCGCTCGATCATCCAGGCCGGCAGCGGCATCTCGGGCGCGCAGGCGTTTCGCGGCTTTCACCGGCTGCAGGAGTACCTGCGCGCCACGCAGCACCTGTGGGAGAGGATCGATGTCCTGCTGCTGCCGACCGTGCCCACCATTTACCGCCTGGCCGAGGTGCTGGCCGAGCCGGTCGGGTTGAACGCCAACCTGGGGATCTACACGAATTTCGTGAACCTGCTGGACATGAGCGCGGTGGCGATCCCGGCCGGCTTCCGCGCCAACGGGACCGGCTTCGGCGTCAGCCTGATCGGTCCGGCCTGGGCCGACCCTGAGCTGATCGCACTGGCCGGCCGCTTTGGCGCCACCGGACCGCGCCTCGAGGCGCCCGCGCTCGATCTTGCCGCCCGGCTAGCGACGGTCCGACTCGCGGTGGTCGGCGCCCACCTGAGCGGAATGCCGCTGAACTGGCAGCTCGCCGCGCGCAACGCGCGTCTGGTGGGCCGGACCCGCACCGCTGCGGCGTATCGGCTGTACGCGATGGCCGGGCAATCCCCGCCGAAGCCGGCACTGGTGCACGTGGGCGCCGCCGGCCGCGCGATCGAGGTCGAGGTCTACGAGCTGGACATTGCGTCGTTCGGCACCTTTGTCGCCGAGGTGCCCGCGCCGCTGGCGATCGGCAGCGTGGACCTGGAAGACGGCAGCGCCGTGCGCGGTTTCGTGGCCGAGCCGCGCGCGCTGATCGGCGCCGAGGACATCACCGCATCCGGAGGCTGGCGGGCGTATATCGCGAGTCGCTGACAGCCGATTGCCCCGGCATGGCGATTGCTTCAAAAGTACCGGGGGCGCATTTTCGAACCACGGAGACCGATCGTGACCGCCCATTCATCCGCACCTGCATTCCGATTGCGCCGCCTCGCGTGGCTGTGCACGCTGCTGGCCGCCCTTGCGCTTGCGAGCCCGCGCCCGGCGCAAGCCGAGGTCAAGGTGGGAGTGTCCGACTGGACCGGCTGGGTGGCGTGGTACGTCGCGGAGCAGAAAGGCTTTTTCAAGAAATACGGGGCCGACGTGAAGCTCGTGTGGTTCGCCAACTACTCCGATTCGATATCGGCGTTGTCCACCGGGCAGCTCGATGCCAACAGCCAGACCTGGTCCGACACCTTGGGCCCGCTGTACAAGGGCATCCCGCTGAAGGTGGTGCTGGTCAACGACAACTCGGACGGCAACGACGCCTTGATGGTGAGCCCGAAGATCAGGACTTTCGCCGACCTGAAAGGGCGCACGATCGCGCTCGAGCAGTACAGCATCTCGCATTTCGTGCTGTTCACTGCGCTGGCCCGGAACGGTTTGTCGCCCAACGATGTCAAGGTGGTCAACCTGTCGGCGGGCGACGCGGCCGCCGCCTTCATCAGCGGACGGGCAGACGCGGCGGTGCTGTGGAATCCCTGGATCAGCCAGATCGAGGCGAGCGGCAAGGGCCGGGCGCTGTTCACCTCGCGCCAGATGCCCGGCCTGATACCGGATCTGCTGGTGGCGCAGAACAAGGCGGTGGCCGGCAAGCGCAAGGACCTGGTGGCGATGGTACGGGCCTGGTTCGACACGGTCGCGTTCATCCGCCAGAACCCGGACGAGGCGGTGGCGATCATGGCCAAGGTGGTCGGCATGAGTCCGCAGGATTACAAGGTGTTCCTGCCGGGAACGCGCTTTTTCGACGCGGCCGCCAATGCCGAGGCATTCGATCCGCACAACCCGCACGGCCTGGTCGCGGTGGCGCCCGCGATCGCGTCATTCCTGCTCGCCAACCAGCTCGTCGACGGCAAGCCGGACGCCGCCCAGGGCGTTGACCGATCGATCCTGGATGAAGCCCTGAAGAAGTGAGGGCGCGATGGACGCATTGAGCGGGCCCGGGCCCGGCAAGGCGCCGCGGCGTTCGACGCTGTGGGTGATTCGAGGCTCGATCAGCCAGCGCCGCTACTGGATGCTGGCCGGCGTCGGGCTGCTGGTGCCGCTGGCGGCCTGGACCGCGCTGGCCGCGTTCGGGACCGTCAACCGGGTGTTTCTGCCCGGCCCGCTCGACGTGGCGCACCGGATCGTGCGCTGGTTCACGCACGACCGGCTGGTGAACGACATCGGAATCAGCCTGTACCGGGTCGTGACGGGCTGGGCGCTTTCCGTGCTGATCGCCCTGCCGCTGGGACTCTACATCGGCACCTTTCGCGCCGTGCAGGCGCTGCTGGAGCCGCTGACCGACTTCATCCGCTACATGCCGGCGGTCGCGTTCATTCCGCTGGTGATGCTGTGGATCGGCATCGACGAGAGCGCCAAGATCGGGATCATCTTCATCGGCACGTTCTTCCAGATGGTGCTGATGGTGGCCGAGGACGTGCGCCGCGTGCCGATGGCCCAGATCGAAGCGGCCCAGACGATGGGGGCGAGCCGCGGCGAGATCATCGAGAAGGTGATCCTGCCCTCGGCCAAGCCGGCGCTGCTCGATACGCTCCGGGTCACGATGGGATGGGCCTGGACCTACCTGGTGGTGGCCGAACTGGTGGCCGCCAACTCCGGCCTGGGCTACGCGATCGTGAAGGCGCAGCGCTTCCTTCAGACCGACAAGATCTTCGCGGGAATCGTCCTGATCGGGATCATCGGGCTGGCGATCGATCAGTCGTTCCGCCTGCTGCACCGCCGGGCGTTTCGCTGGCTCTACGCGCAGGCTTGAGCGTGGCCGGCGCGATCGTCTGCTCGGGCGTGTGCAAGGTGTTCGGCGCCGGGCCGTCGAGCGTCACGGCCCTGCAGGACGTCACGCTGGCGGTCGCGCAGGGCGAGTTCGTGACGGTGGTCGGCTCCTCCGGCTGCGGCAAGTCGACGCTGCTCCGGGCGATCGCGGGGCTGGAACCCTACAGCGCCGGCCGCATCGAGGCCTCGGGCGCAGCCGTGACCGCTCCGGGTGCGGACCGCGCCATGGTGTTCCAGAACTACAGCCTGTATCCGTGGCTGACCGTGATCGGCAACATCAAGTTCACCCGGCAGCTGGCGGTACACACGCAGGGGCGCACTTCGGCCGACGTCGAGGCCGCCTCCGGGCGGGCCGACGCGCTGCTGCGGCTGATGGGCCTGGGCAGCGTCGCCGCGGCCCACCCGAACCAGCTGTCAGGAGGGATGCAGCAGCGCGTGGCGATCGCCCGCGCGCTGATGAGCCGGCCGCGCATCCTGCTGATGGACGAGCCGTTCGGCGCGCTGGATGCGCAGACGCGCGAGGTGATGCAGGACCTGATCCTGCACGTCTCGGAGGTGGAGGTTCCGACCGTGCTGTTTGTTACCCACGACGTTGAGGAGGCCATCTACCTGGGCCGACGGGTGGTGTTGATGGCGCCGCGCCCCGGGCGCATCGACTCGATTTACGAGGTGCCGTTGCCCGCGACGCGCAACCAGCCGATGAAGCACGCGCCACCGTTTCTTCAGTTGAAGACGCGCATCCTGGAGCGCATCCGCGAGACGTCGGGGATCCGGACCGATATCGAGTTGCTGAACCGCCTCTCGGGTGCACCGTAGCGGGCACCTGAGCCGGCGCACTGTTGGGGCACCGGCGGGGATCACTGCACCATCCTGAAGCGAATCCGCCCGGGCGTGTGCACCGGCCGCGGGCAGCACCCGCCGCCTCGAAGCCAAAACCACGTCCTGATTGAGTGCCGCCGGGCCGCTGCGCGTTGAGAAGCGCGGGCACATAACTTGCATGGTCGTTGAGCAATGTGCGTCTAGGGTTCCGGCCTGATTGCTCAGGCGACTGGTCCGAGAGAGGCAGTCCACGCGCAGGCGCGCGTGGATACACGGCGGGATAAAAGCCCGGGAGATCCAATGTCGGGGGCGCTTTTGCATTCCCGGGATGGTCTGCCGCGCAGAAGAAGATCCCGGAATCGGCAAAAGCTCTCCGAAGAAGTGCGAACTGCACGTCTTTCAGGGGAGGCTGGACGCCGTGAACTTCAAAACCATTCGAACCGTTCGATGCGGCCCGCTCGCGCTGGTGCTGGCCGCTCAACTGGCCCTGGCCAACCCGCCCGCCGATGAGCCGGTCGTCACGGCGGAGGCGGGGGCACCCGAGGCAGCGCCCGCCGGCGGCCTGCAGCAGGTGGTCGTCACGGCGCAAAAGCGCAAGGAAGACGTGAAGGACGTGCCGATCAGCATTTCGGTGATCGGGGGCGACGACCTGCAGGCACAGCGGATCACCAACTTCGACGACATCAGCCGCGCGGTCGCGGGCGTTTCGTTCAACGCGGCCAGCGCCAGCGAGGGCACGACCTATGTCGTCGTGCGCGGCGTCAGTTCCACCTCGGGATCGTCCACGGTGGGCATCTACATGGACGACGTTTCGATCACGCTCAAGAACTTCTACGACGGTGCCTCGCAGCCGCGCCTGTTCGACCTGGACCGCATCGAAGTGCTGAAGGGTCCGCAGGGCACGCTGTGGGGCGACAGCTCCGAAGGCGGCACGATCCGCTTCGTCAGCAAGCAGCCGGATATGAATACCTTCAGCAGCGAGGTGGGCCTGGACGGGTCCAACACCGACCACGGAAGCTGGAATCACGGCGAGACGGCCATCCTGAACGTTCCGGTTCAAGCCGGGGTGTTCGCGATCCGGGGCAGCTTCAGCTACGAGCACGACAGCGGGTACATCGACCACTACACGCTCGGCGGGCAGCTCGCCCAGAAGGGCGTCAACTACGAGAACGTGTGGATGATGAGGCTCACCGGCAAGCTGATCGTGGGCGACGGTTTCGTCGTCACCCCGGCGGTGTTCCTGCAGCGCGACTACCAGAACGACAACAATGCGTTCTACCCGTCGTTCGGACTGTGGAAACAGAACAAGCAGGTGCAGGAGTACGGTACCGACGAGCTGGCTCTTCCCAGCCTGACGGTCACCAAGGGCTTCGGTTTCGCGGATTTCACCTCGGTCAGCGGCGTTTTCGGCCGCTCGTACGAGCGCCAGGAAGACGGCACGTTCTACAACAGCACGGCTTTCGCGCAGTTCTTCGTGGACCCCCTCTACCCGGCCCAGCAGCCGCAAACCGACGCGCTGATCGGCACCCTGCGCTCGGCGCCGTTCGTCAAGACCCACTACCTGACGATCTCGCAGGAGTTCCGGCTGGCATCGCCGGCGCCGGAACCGGGCGATCTGCCGCTGAAGTGGGTGGCCGGCGTCTACTTTTCCGACCAGTGGTTCCACAACACCAACTACCAGACCATTCCGGGCATCTATCCGGCGTTTCAAAGCATCTTCGGCTACTCGCTGGACGACCCGGCGCAGTCGCTGGTGTGGCAGACCTACTCGGGCTGCGTCCCGATGTCGTCGGCGTGCGTGCAGCACCTGTTCCCGAACAACATCGACGAGTCGGACAACCGCTATTACCGCGAGCGCCAGTACGCGTTCTTCGGCCAGGCCGACTACGACATCCTGCCGCGGCTGCACGCGGGACTGGGCGCGCGCTACGCGATCTCGGCCGAGAATTTCCGGTCGACCGAGATCGGCTTCTACCAGATCGGCAACATCAGCCCGTACTACCAGTCGGCCCGTTTCAACGCGTTCACGCCCAAAGCCACGCTGGGCTACGACGTCAACAGCGGTTCGACCGTCTACACCTCGGCCGCCAAGGGATTCCGCCTCGGCGGGCCGACCGGTCCGATCGTGTTCGGCCCGACCTCGGTGTGCAACAGCGATTTCGTGAACATCGGCCAGACCACGCAGCCGACCAAGTTCGACTCCGACAGCCTGTGGACCTACGAGCTCGGCTCCAAGAACCGCCTGTGGAACAACCGGATCGCGCTCGATGGGGCCACCTTCTACACGAACTGGAAGAACATCCAGCAGCAGATCTACCTGCCGACCTGCGGCTACTACTTCACGAAGAACATCGGCGATGCGGAGATATTCGGGGGCGAGGTGCAGGCCAGTGCCAGGGTGATGCGGGGATTGACGGTCGAGACCGCCGCCACCCTTCAACACGCAACGATCACCAGTTCGAACGCGCCCAAGACGGCGGCGGTGGGGGCGCACCTGATCGACGTGCCGTACGAGACGCTCAGGGCTTCGGTTGCGTACGACCGGCCGCTGCAGGGCGACATGTCGCTCACTTCACGCGCCGATTTCAGCTGGACCGGGCATTCATACGGCGCCTACAACTACTTCAATTCGGCCGCCGGTGCTCCGAACCCGAATTACCAGAACCCGGCATACAGCGTGCTGAACCTCAGCGCAGGCATCACGACGCCCCGCTACGACGTGTCGCTGTACGCGAAGAATGCGGCCAACAACCACATCATCATCCAGCGCCCGCAGATCAATACGGTGAGCGAGGGGTACACGGTGCGCCCGCGCACGATCGGGCTCAATGTCAAGATGCGGATGTGAATCCCGCATCCGGCGACCGGCGGCGGGCGCGGGTCAGAAACCGACGAAGACGATCGGCGGCTGGGTCGGAGGCGAATCGGGCGGTGGCGGCGTGCTGGATTCGGTCGCGGGACCGGCGCTCTTCGAATCGTGCGGCCTGGAGATCGTGGTGGGTGTGACCGACGAGGCGTCACGGCCCAGGACCGTGACGAAGTGGCCGCGCAGCAGCTCGCGCAGGCGCTCGACCACCTCCTCGCGCGGGAAGATCGAGTTCTCCAGGATGCCGTCGATCGTCGGATAGCCCTTCTGGATCAGGAACAGGATGTTGCGAACCTTGGCGTCCAGCCGGTACGTGCGCTGGGCGAGCTCCTCGGACCCCTTCAGGGTCAGCTCGAATTGGGTCCGTTCGCGTGCTCCCATTTTCTCGTCCAGCCCAGCCGTAGCGCTCGATCCTTCCTGCAGGTCCAGTGGCGGGGTCCGGCCCATGCCGACCTCTCCGGGACCGACTGAACAAAGCAGCCCCGGCGCACACGCGAACCGCCCCTGCAGTTAATCGGCCTTAATGGCCGGATCTTTAGATTGGCCACACGCGGTAGGGCTTTGGCCGCACCGGATCGGAATAAGATCCGCCTTCACATCTCTTAAGGATTGGGCCGCCGGGTCCGGTCCGACACCCAGAACGGAGGCAGTCGATGATCGTCGGAAAATCTTCGCTTTTGGTCGCAATCGCCGCCGCGGGCCTCGGCCTGGGCGGCGCGCGAGCGGCGCTGCCGGTCGGCGCCAGCGCCCCGCAGTTCACCACGGAAGCGGCGCTGGGGGGCAAGGAGTTCACATTTACGCTGGCCGAGGCCCTGAAGAAGGGTCCGGTGGTCCTGTATTTCTATCCGAAGGCGTTCACCAAGGGTTGCACGGTGGAGGCCCACAACTTCTCGGACGCGACCGACCAGTTCGCCTCGCTGGGCGCCACCGTGATCGGCATGTCGAATGACGACATCGATACGCTGAAGAAGTTCTCGGTCCTGGAGTGCCGCAACAAGTTCGCGGTCGCCGCCGACCAGGGCGGGCACGTGATGAAGCAGTACGACGCGGTGATGCAGGGGCGCACCGACGTGGCCGACCGCATTTCGTACGTGATCGCGCCCGACGGCACGGTCATTTACTACTTCGCCAGCATGAGCCCGGACGGGCATGTCCAGAACACGCTGAACGCCATCGAGCGTTGGAAGGCCGCAGCGCACAAGTGATGCGCGGCGGCCGAGGCGGCCGCCGGAGCTCAGGCGGCCGGCCCGGGCTCCTTGGGGTTCTCACCGAGGACCCCGAGATGGGGACGGATCTGCGCCTCCGAGATCGATTGCCACAGCCTGCGCTTGAGCGTGACGGCGGCCATGGTGCCAAAAACGCGCCGATAGGATTCCACCAGCCGGCGCGCGGGCACGAAGTCCCCGTCCAGCGCGGCGGCGCGGGCCAGGGCAAACATGCTGCGATGCTCGTGAACCGATCCGAACACCGATTCGTAGCGGTCCAGGCAGCACCGCATCGACAGGTCGAACACCGACGCCTGGGCGTCGCAAAGCTTGCAGCCGGTGGAACTGCCCGCAGCGTCCGGGGCCGAACGTTTCGGCAAGGGGACCGTGGGCGTTTGGCCTGCGCGCAGCTTTGCGCTCCTGGCTTCGTTGGCCTCGAACGCGGTTCCGGTCAGATGGTGCACCAGCGGCATACCGATCGATCTGCTTCGTTCAGTGACAGCATGCGTATGCTGAAGCCAGATCACCGGCGCGTAAAGCGAGATCGCGCGTTCCTGCTATCTGAAGCAGGCAAAACCGCTGCGGATGTCAGGCATCGCCGCATCGGCCCTGAAGCGCACGCGGACTACCTGGCGGACCGGGCCGAGCGCGCCGCCGCCATCACGCCGTCGTGCGCCGTCGGATACCGCAGGCGCACGCCCAGCTCGTTCTTGATCCGGCGGTTGCCCAGCCGGCGCGACTCCAGGAAAAACGAGAACTGCATCGGCGCAACGGCCTGGCGCAGCTGCTCACGCGGCAGGCGCGGCGGGCGCGGCAGCGCGAAGCGGTCGGCCACCAGGTCCAGGTAATCGCCCAGGTAAAGGCACGAGTCGTCGACCGCGTTGTAGACGCGGCGGGGCCTGGCGCGCAGCAGGCTCGCAACGCAGATCCGGGACAGATCGTCGATGTGAATGTGGTTGGTCAGCACGTCCTGCTCCGGAAGCGGGGCCGGGATCGCCCGCTCGAGCCGCGCGAGCGGCAGACGCCCCGGGCCGTAGATGCCCGGCACGCGCAGCACGGCGGCATGCCAGGGATGGGCGCGCGCGCGCCGTTCGGCATCGACGCGCCGGCGCGCGCGTTCGGTGATCGGGGCAACGCGCGCCGTCTCGTCCACCAGCTTGCCGCCCCGGTCGCCGTAGACGCCGGTCGTGCTCATGTAGACGATGCGTCCGGCCGGCGCACGCAGCAGCCTCAGCAGGCGCGCCACGCGGGTGTCCGATGCGGTCTCGGGCGGGGGCGGCACCAGGACCATCACGCGCGGGGCGAGGCCGGCGATCGGGTGGGCCCGGCGGCCATCCAGGTCGAGTTCGATCGGCACTGCTCCGGCCCGGCGCAGCGCCTGGCACCCCTGCGGCGACGTGGTGGTTGCGAAGATCCGGAAGCGCCGGTGCAGCCGTGCGACAATCGTGAGCCCGACATCTCCGCAGCCGACGATCAGCAGGCGCGGCTTGCCCAGACGCACGTGCCCGCCTTCGCCCTGCGGGCTTCGGCGGGGCAGCCCGCCCAGCGCCACGGCGGCCGCGGCGGGCGTTTTTGTATGCATGGCTGAATTTTATGGCGTTCAAAGTATTGGTTCGCCCGTCCGGGCGGGAATTTTCGGCCGAGCCCACCGAAAACATCCTGGACGCGGCCTCGCGCTCGGGGGTCGGACTGCCGTTCGGGTGCAAGGATGGCGCATGCGGCTCCTGCAAAGCCAGGGTGCTGTCGGGCCAGATCGAGCAGGGCTGGCACGCGGCACCCGCGCTGAGCCACGAGGAGCACGCCGCCGGGCTTGCCCTGCTGTGCTGCGCGCAGGCGCGCTCGGACCTGGTGGTCGAGGTGCGCGAGGTCGCCGGGTACGGCGAGTTCCCGGCGCGCAAGATGCCGTGCCGCATCACGCACCTGGAGCGCGCCGCGCCCGATGTGGTGATCGTCACGCTGCAGCTGCCCGCCTCGGAACGTCTGCAGTACCAGGCCGGCCAGTTCCTGGAATTCACGCTCGGTCACGGCGCGCGCCGCTGCTACTCGATCGCCACCGCCCCGCACCAGGAAGAGCCGCTCAGCATCCACGTGCGCCACATGCCGGGCGGCGTGTTCACGGATGCACTGTTCGGCGCCGCCGCCAAGCCGATCAAGGAGCGCGACATCCTGCGCCTGGAGGGGCCGCTCGGAACGTTCTTCCTGCGGGCCGACAGCGACCGGCCGATCGTGCTGCTGGCCAGCGGAACCGGATACGCCCCCATCAAGGCGATCGCCGAGACCATATTCCACCTGCGCCTGAACCACGACGATCCGCTGCGCGGGCGCAAGGCGCGCAGCGTGGCGCTGTACTGGGGGGCGCGCGCGCGGCGCGACCTGTACATGGATGAGCTGCCGGCGCGCTGGGCGCGCGAGCAACCCAACTTCCGTTACGTGCCGGTGCTGTCGGACGCGTTGCCCGAGGACGCCTGGAGCGGACGGACTGGGTTCGTGCATCAGGCGGTGATGCAGGATCTGCCGGACCTGTCGCAGCACGAGGTGTATGCATGCGGAGCGCCGGCCATGGTCGATGCGGCGCGGCGCGATTTCGCGCGCCTGTGCGGGCTGCCCGATGACCAGTTCCTGGCCGATGCGTTCACGTCCAAGGCCGATGTGGTGAAGGACTGAGATTGAAGATCGGCCCGTTCGAAACCGATGTGCTGATGGACATCGCCGTGCGGCCGCCGATGGTGTTCGTCGAGGGGAAGGGTTCGTGGCTGATCGATCAGCGCGGCAAGCGCTACCTGGATTTCATTCAGGGCTGGGCCGTGAACTGCCTCGGGCACTGCCCACCGGAAATCGCCGAGACGATCGCGACGCAGGCCAGGCGCCTGATCAGCCCGAGCGCGGCCTTCTTCAACGACGCCGCGATCGGGCTGGCGCAGCGCCTGACTGGGCTGTCCGGCCTGGAGCGCGTGTTTCTGGCCAGCAGCGGCGCCGAAGCCAATGAGGGCGCGATCAAGCTCGCGCGCAAGTGGGGCTCGCTGAACCGGGACGGCGCCTGGCAGATCGTCACGTTTGTCGACGCGTTTCACGGGCGCACGCTGGCGACCATGTCGGCTTCGGGCAAGGCCGGCTGGGACCGGTTGTTCGAGCCGAAGGTTCCGGGCTTTCCCAAGGCGACGCTGAACGACCTGGACTCGGTGCGCGGCCTGATCGGGCGCGAGACCGTCGCCATCATGGTTGAGCCGATCCAGGGCGAGTCCGGCGTGGTGATGGCCGAGGACGAATTCCTGCGGGCGCTGCGCCGGTTGTGCGACGAGCACGGCCTGCTGCTGATCTTCGACGAGGTGCAAACCGGAGTCGGGCGCACCGGGCGCCTGTTCGCCGCCGAGCACGCGCAGGTGCGGCCCGACATCATGACGCTGGGCAAGGGGCTGGGCGGCGGCGTGCCACTGTCGGCGCTGCTGGCGAGCGAGCGGGCCTCGTGCTTTGAGCACGGCGACCAGGGCGGAACCTATTGCGGCAATCCTCTGATGGCGGCCGTTGGCTCGGCGGTGCTCGATCGCGTGTCGCAACCGGCATTCCTCGAGGGCGTGTGCACGCGCGGGCAGCAGCTGGCGCGGCGCCTGGACGAGCTCGTGGCACGCCATCGACTGGCAGGCGAGCGCGGGCGCGGGCTGCTGCGCGCGCTCGACCTGGGGCGCCCGTGTGCGGCGCGCGTGGTCGACTGCGCGCGGGACCTCGCGCCCGAAGGGCTGTTGGTCAACGCTCCTCGTCCGCACCTGCTGCGGCTGATGCCGGCGCTGAACATCGAGTCGGACGCGATCGACCGCATGGTCGAACTGCTCGACGGGGTCTTGACCACGACCCTTAATCAGTAGCGAAGGACCTGTTCCCTGCTGCGTTGCGACAAGCGCGCGCGGGTGCGCCGACGCAACGCGCGCGGGCGCAACGGCGTGGCGCGTGGCAGAATCGTTCAACACAGAGCCCGGCCACGACCGGGCCAACACCTCGCAGGCCATGGTCCGTGCCTGCGCTCACACGAGGAGACCATGATGCGAAGTGCAAGGATCCAAGGCCTGATGACCGTGGCTGCGGGTGCCGTTCTGGTTCTGGCGGCCTGCGGCGGCGAGGGCAGCTCGACCGTACCGGCCAACACCGGCGGCGGCGCCGGGGCGCTGATATACAACCCGCCCTTCCGCATCGGCTCGGTGACCGCCGCGGCGTTCGCGGCTCAGGTCGGTGCGACCCCGTCCGGCCAGCAGCTGCTGCTGGTAACCGGCGCTCCCGTGTGCGGCATCGATTTTCACTACATCCAGTACCACACGGTCGGCGGCGCCGGCGAGGCGACCACGGCCTCGGGCGCGCTGATGGTTCCGACCGGCGGCACCGGCTGCAGCGGCGCGCGGCCGATCCTGCTGTACGCGCATGGCACCGCGTCCAGCCGCACCTACAACATCGCCGATCCCACCAGCACCACCAACGAGGGGGCCAGCGAGTCCGGGTTGATCGCCGCCATGTTCGCCGCACAGGGCTACATCGTGGTGGCGCCGAACTACCCGGGCTACGACAGCTCGCCGCTGCCGTATCACCCGTTCGTGAACGGCGCTGCGCTGTCCAGCGACATGATCAATGCGCTGACCGCCGCCCGCTCGGCGCTGGGACACATCCCCGCGGCGGGCACGGTGGACGGCGGCAAGCTGTTCATCAGCGGCTATTCGGAAGGCGGCTACGTCGCGATGGCCACGCACAAGGCCATGCAGGCGGCCCGCATGCCGGTGACCGCGGCGGCGCCGCTGTCCGGACCGTACGCGCTTTCGTCGTTCGGCGATGCGATCTTCTTCGGCAGCGTGAACCTCGGCTCGACCGAATTCGCCCCGCTGATCATTTCCAGCTATCAGAACTCCTACCCCGGCAATCCGCTGTACATGGCGACCACCGACGTCGTCGAGGCACGCTACGCGACCGGGTTCGCCACGCTGCTGCCGGGACAGTCGTTTTCGGCGCTGGTGCAGGCGGGCCAGCTGCCGCTGACGGAGCTGTTCAACAACACGGTGCCCACGGTGACGGCGACCACCTGCAGCTCCGCGATGGTGAGCGGGGTGCTCGGCGCGTTGCTTCCGGCCATCACGCCTCCCACCGTTCCGGCGGGCGAGGCGCCGCTGTTTGCGCTGGGCTTCGGCCCCCTGAACCTGATCACGAATAATTACCGGGTCGGCTACCTGTGCGATGCCGTGGCCAATCCGGACGGCGTGGTCGCGCCGCAATTGGGCTTCGGCGCACCAGTGACCGGCCTGCCGCCCGTCAATCCGATGCACCCGATACGGGTGGACCTGAAGCTCAATGACCTGCGCAGCTGGGTTCCGCTCAGCCCGGTCCTGCTGTGCGGCGGACACGCCGATCCGACCGTGTTCTACCCGGTCAACACGCAGACGATGCAGGCCTTCTGGACTCCGCAGCTGGCTGCGCCGCAACTTTTGACGGTGCTCGACGTCGACTCCGCGCCGAGCGGGCCCACCGATCCGTTCGCTGCCGCGAAAGTCGGGTTCGCCACGGACAAGGCCGCGGTTGCGGCCGCTGCGGTGGCGGCCGGCGCGACCGACGGGGGCGCCGCCGCCGTGACCCAGGCCTACCACGGCTCGCTGGTGCCGCCGTTCTGCTCGGCCGCCGCGCGCGGCTTTTTCAGCCAATTCTGAGGGGGAGAGGTTCGATCATGAGAATCACAACAAAGATCGGCTCGCTTTCCGTAGCGCTCGGTTTGCTCGCGTGCTCGGCAGCGGCAATGGCGCAGCAGGACAACACGGTCCGCCTCGGCATGTACGCGATCTTCTACCACACCAGTGCCCAGGACGTGCAGGGGCCATTCGTGCCCCCGGGCGTGACCGCTTACGCGAAGGACACTCAAACCCCGTATTTCGCCTACCTTCGCCGCCTGAACGCGCATTGGGAACTGGAACTGGCGGCCGGGTGGCCCCCGAAGACCGATACGGTCGCCAGGGGACCGGCGACGCTGGGCTCGGTGCCATGGAACGGCCAGACGGTCGGAACGGTCAAGTGGTTCGCGCCCACGTTTCTGGCGGAGTACAAGTTCTGCGACGAATCGTCGGCGTGGCGACCCTATCTCGGGGCAGGGATGAACTACACCCACTTCTATGATCGGACGATCAACGGGGCCGGGAACGCGGCGCTCGGCGGCCCGACCTCGGTGGCGCTGACCGATTCGTTCGGGCCGGCGGCCACCCTCGGGGTGTACTACCACGTGCGCGGTTCCTGGAGCGTGATCGCGTCGTTCTCGGTGTCGCAGGTCAAGAGCAGCCTGACGGCCAACACGGAAGGGATCTACCGCCGGAGCACGGTCAACTTCAATCCGAGCGCGCTGGTGGTCGCGGCCGGCTATTCGTTCTGAAGCGGCAGTTCGCGGGCGTCAGGCCCAGGTGCGGTCGCCCGAACCCACCTAGGCCGACTCGCCCAGGTAGGCTTCCCGCACGCGCGCATCGTGCAGCAGGTCGGAGGCCGGGCCGGTCAGGCAGACCTGGCCCGACTCCATCACGTATCCGCGGTGCGCGATCTCCAGTGCCAGGCGCGCGTTCTGCTCGACCAGCAGGATCGAGATCCCCTGGCCGGACACTTCGCGTATCACCGAAAAGATGCGGTCGACCAGGATCGGCGACAGGCCCATCGACGGCTCGTCCAGCAGCAGCAGCCGTGGCCGCGACATCAGCGCGCGCGCCATCGCCAGCATCTGCTGTTCGCCCCCGGACAGCGTGCCGGCCAGCTGGTGCGCGCGCTCCTTCAGGCGCGGGAAGCGCTCGTACATCTTGTCGTAGTCCTCGGCAACCTGGACATCGCGGCGCGTGAACGCCCCCATCTGCAGGTTCTCCGCCACCGTCATACGGGCGAACAGGCCGCGGCCTTCGGGTACCAGCGCCAGGCCCCGCCCCAGCAGCCGATGGGCGGGCATCCCGCGGATCGCCTCCCCGTGCAGCTCGATCGACCCGCTCCAGGGCAGCAGGCCGGCGATCGCCTTCAGCGAGGTGGTCTTGCCGGCGCCGTTGGCGCCGATCAGGGCGACCAGTTCGCCGGCGCGCACTTCCAGGCCGATCGACTTGACCGCTTCGATGGCCCCGTAGCTGACGCGCAAGTCCGCGATGTGCAGCGCCGGCGCCGGCACGCTCATGCGATTTCCTGCGGTGTCGCGATGTGCGTGTGGGTGGGGCCGAGGTAGGCCTCGATCACGCTCGGGTCGCGCTGCACCTCGCCCGGCGTCCCGACCGCGATCACCTTGCCGTAGTCCAGCACCGTGACGCAGTCGCACAGCCCCATCACCAGCCGGACGTCGTGCTCGATCAGCAGGATCGTGACGCCGCTGGAGCGGATGCGCACCAGCAGCTGGCGCAGCGAATCCTTCTCGGTGGCGTTCATTCCGGCGGCCGGCTCGTCCAGCGCGAGCAGGCGCGGCTCGGTGGCCAGCGCGCGCGCGATCTCCAGGCGGCGCTGGTCCCCGTAGGGCAGCGTGCGCGCCAGGTACGGGGCGTAGCGGCCGATCCCGATCTCGTCGAGCAGTTCCTGGGCCCGGCTGCGGATCGCCGCCTCCTCGGTGCGTGCGCGCCGGGTGCGCAGCACCGCGTCCAACGCGTTGGCGTGGGTGCGAACGTGCCGTCCGACCATCACGTTCTCCAGCGCCGTCATGTCCGGGAAGAGGCGAATGTTCTGGAACGTGCGCGCGATGCCGGATTCGGCGACCCGGTGCGGGTCGGTCGGCCAGTACGGCCTGCCGTCCAGCTCGAAGGTGCCCGAGTCGGGAGTGATCAGTCCGGTGAGCACGTTGAAGAAAGTCGTCTTGCCGGCGCCGTTCGGACCGATCAGGCCGTAGACCTGGCCCGCATCGATCCGGATCTGCACGTCCGACAGCGCCTGCAGCCCGCCGAAGCGCTTGTTCACCGAGCGCGCGAGCAGGACCGGCTCAGCCATGGCGCGACGCCGTCCCCAGTCCGTGCTCGGGCGCCGGCCACAGGCCGCGCGGCCGGTACAGCATGATGCCGACCGTGGCCAGCCCGTACAGCAGCATCCGCAGTACTTCGGCGTCGATCAGCACGCGGCCGAACAGGGCCAGTTGCAGCGGCGCGGCCGTGTGCCGGAGCGCCTCGGGCAGCATCGCCAGCATCACCGCGCCCAGCACGACCCCGGGCACGTGCCCGAGACCGCCCAGCACGATCATCGACAGCACGACGATCGATTCGGCCAGCGAAAACGATTCGGGCGACACGAATCCCTGGAAAGCGGCGAACAGGCCTCCGGCGATTCCGCCGAAGGTGGCGCCGAGCGAGAACGCCAGCAGCTTCACGTTGCGCACGTTGATTCCCATCGCGCGCGCCGCCACCTCGTCTTCCCGGATCGCCATCCAGGCGCGGCCCAGCCGGGAATCCTGCAGGCGCACGCACACCACGATCGCGCCCACCGCGAACGCCACGAACAGGTAGTAATACAGCCGCAGCGACGAAGCCCAGGGCCCCAGCACGGCGGCCGGGTGATCCAGGCCGAGGGGGCCGACGCGAACCGGGTCGATCATCGTGATTCCGGCCGGGCCGTTGGTGAAGTTCAGCGGCGCGTTCAGGTTGTTCAGGAAGATCCGGATGATCTCGCCGAAGCCCAGCGTGACGATCGCCAGGTAATCGCCGCGCAGCTTCAACACCGGCGCGCCCAGCAGGATGCCGAATGCCGCGGCCAGCGACGCCCCGATCGGCAGTGCCAGCCAGATCGACACGTGCAACCCGGCCGGGAAGGCGCTCGCGAGCGCGGGGAAGTGCTCGGTCAGGTGGGGCGAGGCGAGCAGCGCGTAGGTGTAGGCGCCGACCGCGTAGAAGGCGATGTAGCCCAGGTCCAGCAGGCCGGCGAAGCCCACCACGATGTTCAGCCCGAGCGCGAGCATCACGTACAGGGCCGCGAAGCACAATGCGCGCACCCAGGCGTCGCCGAAGGCGCCCACGGCCCAGGGCAGGGCGATCAGCGTGACGCCGATGGCGGCGGTGGCCGCGTGGACCCGGCGCGGCGCCGGGCCGCCGCTGTTGCCAGGGCCGGGCGGCCGACCTTCCGTCCTCGCGTGGGCCGCCGGTTCGCTCATGGGCGGCCCCGCGTCAGGCCCGGTCCGCCACGCGCTCGCCCAGCAGGCCCGAAGGCCGCAGGATCAGCACCGCGCACAGCACGATGAACGCGAACACGTCCTGGTAGTTGCTGCCGAAGATGCCGTTGGTGAACTGGCCGATGTAGCCGGCGCCCAGCGATTCGATCAGCCCCAGCAGCATCCCGCCGACCATCGCGCCGGGGATGTTGCCGATGCCGCCGAGCACCGCGGCGGTGAAGGCCTTCAGCCCGGGTATGAAACCCATGTAGAAGTGGGCCACCGAGTAGGTCGCCTCGATCATCACGCCGGCGACGGCCGCCAGCCCGGCGCCGATCGCGAAGGTCATGGCCACCACCGAGTCCGGATTGACTCCCATCAGGCTGGCCACGCGCGGGTTCTCCGCGGTGGCGCGCATCGCGCGGCCCAGGCGGGTCGTCTGCACCAGCCACAACAGACCACCCATGATCAGCGCGGCCAGCACGATCACGACCAGCTTGGTGACGGTGATGGTGGCCGCGCCGATGTGGATCGGCGCTTCCGGCAGCAGCTGCGGGAAGCGCAGGTAGTTGCGGCCCCAGATCATCATCGCCAGCGTCTCGATCAGGATCGACACGCCGATCGCGGTGATCAGCGGGGCGAGGCGGGGCGCGTGACGCAGCGGACGGTAGGCGACGCGCTCGATCACCAGGCTCAGCGCCACGCACACCGGTACGGCGGCGGCGATGCCCAGCACCAGCAGCAGCCAGCCCGGCAGGCCGGGCCACAGGCCGTGCAGCACGCCGACCGCGCTCAAGGCCGCCATCGCCCCGATCATCAGCACGTCGCCGTGCGCGAAGTTGATCAGGTTCAGCACGCCGTAGACCATCGTGTAGCCGAGCGCGATCAGCGCATACAGGCTGCCCAGCACCAGCCCGTTGATGATCTGCTGAAGCAGCGTATCCATGGCTGGCGTGCCGCCCGCGCGTCAGTGCGAGGTCGCCAGGTAGTTGAGCTTGCCGTCCTTCACGTTGTACAGCGATATGGCGCCATTCCTCAGGTCGCCGCGCCCGTCGAAAGCGATGTGGCCCGACAGGCCGTCCAGGTTCGTCTGCGGCATCGCCGCCACGAGGGCGGCGCGGTCCACCTTGCCCGCCCGCTTCAGGGCATCGGCGATCACGAACACGGCGTCGTAGGAGTAGGGCGAGTACAGCTGGGTCTCGGTGCCGAACTTCTCCTTGTAGCGGCGCTCGAAATCCGCGCCTTTGGGCATCTTGGTGAGCGACTCGCCGGCGGTCGAGCAGGTCATCACGGTTGCGGCGTCGCCGGCGATCTTGATGAACTCGGGCGAACAGGCGCCGTCGCCGGCCAGCAGCGTGGCGTTGATCCCGAGCTCCTTCATCTGGCGGGCGATCGGGGCCGCGGTACTGTCCATGCCCCCGAACATCACCAGGTCCGGCTTGGTGGCGCGGATCTTGGTCAGGATGGCGTTGAAATCGCTTGCCTTGTTGGTGGTGAATTCGCGATCCACCACCTCCAGGCCCTTTTCCTTGGCGACCCGCTCGAACACGTCGGCCAGCCCCTGGCCGTACTGCGTGCGGTCATCCACGATCGCCACCCGCTTGGCCTTCATCTCGCCGGCCGCGTAAGTGGCCAGCACCGAGCCCTGCTGGTTGTCGTTGGCGACGTCCCGGTACGTGGTCTTGAAGCCCTGCTCGGTGTATTTCGGGTTGGTGGCCGACGGCGAGATCTGCACGATGTTGGCGTCCGCGTAGATGCGCGAAGCGGGGATCGAGGTGCCCGAGTTCAGGTGCCCGACCACCGCGATCACCCCCTCGTCGACCAGCTTCTGCGCGGCCAGCGTGCCTTCGCGCGGGTCCGCCTTGTCGTCCTCGCCGACCATTTCCAGCTTGTAGGTCTTGTCCCCCACCTTCAGGCCGCCGGCGGCGTTGATCTCGTCGACCGCCATCCGCACGCCGTTCTCGTTGTCCTTGCCCAGGTGGGCGATCTCCCCGGTCAGCGGGGCGGCCGACCCGATCCGGATCACCGCCGACCCATCCGCGCCGCCCTGGGCACCGGGCTTGCAGGCGACCAGCGCCAGCGCCGCGATCATCACCGTCCAGGGGGCAGGGATCTTGATGGGCATATCGACTCCAGGTCTTGGTTTTCGAACCGAGGATGCGCAAATTCTACGTGCTATGGCTGCCCCGGGGAAAACCGGCGCCGCGGCGCACCGTTGGCCGGGCCGTCGACCGGCCGCCGTGCCGCGCCAAACGCGCGGGGCGCCCGCAGGCGCCCCGTCGCGTCGGTCAGCCGGCTCGCCTTACTTGAGCGACAGCACCCACTTGACCAGCTGGAGCGACTCGGCCTCGTTCACTTGCGGGTTGGCCGGCATCGGGATCTGCCCCCACACGCCCACGCCCCCTTCGCGCACCTTCTTGGCCAGCCGGGGAGCGGCGTCCTTGTCGTTCTCGTACTTCTTGGCGACGTCCTTGTATGCGGGGCCGACCAGCTTCTTGTCGATCGCATGGCACGCCAGGCAGTTCTTCTGCTTGGCGAGTTCCTGCTGGGCTGAGGCGGCTGTACTGAAAAGCACCGCACTGATGGCCGCCAGGGCGGCGATGGCACGTATCATCGAGGTCTCCTGAGAAAAAATCCCGGGTGTGGGAAATCGGCAACGCATTCCGGCGGCGCCGGATTTTCCGGCGAATCTTAACGTAACGTGCGGATGCGGCCGTCGTTGACCCGGGCCGGGCGATTTGGGCCGGCGACCGATCAAGATCGGTTCGCGCCAGCCGCTATATTTGGGTAGTCGCGGCCTCGGGACGCCGCCGGAGCTTTGGACGATGTTCCTGGTCTGGATCGGCGTAACCCTGCTGCTGCTTCATGTGGCCGGCGTTGCGCCGTTTGCCGACTGGAAGTGGTACTGGCTGATGCTGCCGTTCGGGCTGGCCCTGGTCTGGTTCGAGGTGTTCGAGCGGGTTCTCGGACTGGACAAGAAAAAGGGGCTCGACGACGTCGACAAGGCCAAGCGCAAGCGCATCCAGAAGTCGCTGGGCGATCACGCCCAGGAGGCCCGCAAGGGCCGGTCGCGCCGCTAGGGCCTGCAGCCGTCAGCTGCAGGCGCCGGTGAAGCCGCAGCCGGTGCAGAATTCGCAGCCGTCGCGCCGGATCATCGCGGCCGCCCCGCAGGAGGGGCACACCTTCCCCTTGATGGCGGCGGTGCCCAGCTCGACCGTCTTGCGCGTCTGCGGCATCGCCAGGATGCCGACCGAACGGATCGCGCGGCCGTCGTCGTCCAGCAGGCCCAGCACCTTGTACCGGTTCAGCAGCAACGCGGCGATGTAGGAGACCGTGCTCGGATACAGGGCCGAGCGGTCGGCGCCCGGCACCGGTGCCCAGAACTCGCCGTTCTGCTCGCCGAAATTCTGCAGCTTCTTCAGCTTCAGCCCGATCCAGTTGGCATCGACCACGCGCATGTCCAGCGACAGCAGCTTGCACAGCCCGTCGAGCACCTTCGGATACTCGCCGGCCATCCACAGCGAATAGGGCCGGCGGCTGCCGTCGGGCAGGTGCAGCTCCTTCACGCCGAGCACGAAGTCGTCGCCGGTGTTCGGGTTGGTGACGTCGACCGTCCAGCTCATCGTCCCGAGCGCGCCGGCCTTGGGTTCCTTGCGCGAGAACAGGGCGTCCAGCACCGGCGTCGGATGGCGGTCGATCTCGCTGAATGTGCCCAGCTCGTCGCAGCGCTGGTGCACGATGCGCGCGAACGCGGCCACCACGCCGCTCACCCACACCGGCTCCCCGCCGGGCGGGAACGGGATCTGGAAGCCTTGCTCGTCGCGCGACTTGGCGAGGGCATCGAGCTTCATCTTCAGCCAGGCCCGGTCCTCCGAGCGCATGTCCATCGACAGCGTCTTGGCGATGGCCCCCAGGCCGCGCGGCTGCTCGGCGCCGTTGACCCAGACTTCGAAGGGCATCGGAGGATCGCCGACCTGGCCTATGAAGATGGCGAAGGACTCGTTGCGGGCCGGGATATCGACCATGTAGGTCCAGGCCATGTTGCCCGACACCAGGTCCGGGCGGCCCGGCCATTTCAGGCTGTCGAGCGCCGGCTCCGGCGCCGAATCCAGCCGGACCCGGCGGTCCGGGTCGTCGGTCAGGTCCTGCGGCGCGGCGGCCCCGTTCTTGCGTACCGTCGTCAGTACTTCGCCGATCACCTGGTTGGGCCGGTAGGTCGTGATGCCCTTCAAACCGGCCTTCCACGCCTGCAGGTACAGGCTGCGGAAATCGTCGAACGGGTAGTCCTCCGGCACGTTCACCGTCTTGCTGACGGCCGCGTCGACATACGGCTGCACCGCGGCGATCATCAGCATGTGGTCGACCGCGCGCATCTCCAGAGCGCCCACGAACGCCGGCGGCAGCTCGGACGGATCGCCCCCCATGTGCTTGTACAGGCGGAACGCGTAGTCCTCCACCGTGTAGTCCTGGCGCGTGCCGTCCGGCATCCGCTTCTTGCGCACGTAGGTCCAGGAAAAGGTCGGCTCGATGCCCCCGGAGGCGTTGCCGGCGAAGGCGAGCGAGATCGTTCCGGTGGGGGCGATCGCGAGAAGGTGTGAATTGCGGATCCCGAACTGCCGGATACGGCTCTGCACCTGCTCCGGCAGCCGCGACGCGCAGTGCGGCGCGGCGAGGTATCGAGCGGCATCGAACAGCGGGAAGCGCCCCTTTTCCTGCGCCAGATCGACCGAGGCGTCGTACGCCGCGTCACGCATGGAGCAGCTGACACGGGAAGCCAGCGCGCGTGCCGGCTCAGTGTCGTAACGCAGGTTCATCATCGTCAGGGCATTGGCCAGTCCGGTGAAGCCGAGGCCAACGCGCCGCTTGTTGTGCGCCTCCGCTTCCTGCTGCGGCAGCGGCCACAGGGTGGCGTCCAGCACATTGTCCAGCGCGCGGATCGCCACGCCCACGACGTCGCGGAACCGCTCGAAATCGAAGGTCGCGCTTTCGGCGAACGGATCGCGCACGAAGCGCGTCAGGTTGATGGAGCCGAGGCAGCAGCAGCCGTAGGAAGGCAGGGGCTCCTCACCGCAGGGATTGGTCGCCGAGATCGTCTCGCAGTACGACAGGTTGTCGTCCTGGTTGACGCGGTCGATGAACACCACGCCCGGCTCGGCGTGGTCGTAGGTCGAATGCATGATCTGGTCGAACAGCTCGCCCGCCCGCACGCGCCGGTAGGTCCAGGTTCCGTCGGACCGCGCCTCGGCGCTCTCCTTGTCGAAGGGCTCGGCCGCGTGCCACAGCTCGATCTCGCCGTCGGACTCGACCGCGCGCATGAAGTCGTCGGTCACGGCCACCGACATGTTGAAGTTGGACAGCGAGCCGTCGTGCTTGGCGTTGATGAACTCCTCGATGTCCGGGTGATCACAGCGCATCATTCCCATCTGCGCGCCGCGCCGGCTGCCGGCCGACTCGAGCGTCTCGCAGCTCTTGTCGAACACGCGCATGTAGGACAGCGGGCCGCTGGCGCGCGAATGGGTACCGTGCACCAGCGCGCCGCGCGGCCGGATCAGCGAGAAGTCGTAACCGACGCCGCCGCCGCGCCGCATCGTCTCGGCGGCCTGGTTCAGCGCCGAATAGATCGACGGCACGCCGTCCCGCTCGCCGCTGATGGCGTCGCCCACCGGCTGCACGAAGCAGTTGATCAGCGTGGCCGAGATCTCGGTGCCGGCCGCCGAATTGACCCGGCCGCCGGGAATGAACCCGCCCACCATGGCCTCGAAGAAGCGCTGCTCCCAGTGCTCCCGCACGTCCGGCCGCTCGACCGAGGCCAGGCCGCGCGCCACGCGCCGGCGCACCTCGTCGGCGGTGCGCTCGTGCGCCTTTGCATACTTTTCCAGAAGGACGTCCAGGCAGATCGCCTGTTCGTCCAGCAGTGTGGCTGCCGCTTCGAGTTTCATCCGCTCGCGTTCCTGATTTCGAGTCGGCAGTTTAAAGCCCTTCGCGTCCGGAATCGACCCCTTGATCGCAAAGCCTCGCGACCTCTCTATACTCGCCCGCGTGAATCTTCAACAATTCAGGTATCTGCGCGAGGCCGTGCGCCAGAAGATGAACCTCACGGCCGCGGCCAAGATGCTGCACACGTCCCAGCCGGGCGTGTCCAAGGCCATCATCGAGCTGGAGGAGGAGCTGGGCGTGTCGATCTTCGCGCGCCACGGCAAACGGATCCTGGGCCTGACCCCGCCGGGCCAGCAGGTGCTCGACGCCGCCGAGCGCATCATGACCGAGGTCGACAACCTGAAAAAGCTGGCGCGCGACTACGCGGGCAGCCCCGAGGGCACGCTGCGCCTGGCCACCACGCACACCCAGGCGCGTTACGTGCTGCCGCCAGTGGTGCAGCGCTTCGCCAAGGAGTATCCGCAGGTCCGCTTCAAGCTGCTGCAGGGCAACCCCCCGCAGATCGCCGCGATGCTGGCCGGGGGCCAGGCCGACGCCGGCATGGCCACCGAAACGCTGTCGGAAGCGCCCGGATTGAAAGCGATTCCCGTTTTCGATTGGGAGCACGTGGCGGTGGTCAAGAAGGACCACCCGCTCGCCCGGTTGGCCCGCCACCCGGATCGGCTCAGCCTGAAGGAGCTGGCCAAGTACCCGCTGGTGACCTACGAATCGCATTTCTCGGGGCGGGGACGTATCGACGCCGCCTTCACGGCGGCCGGCATCGAACCGTCGATCGTGCTGGAGGCGATCGACGCCGACGTGATCAAGACGTATGCGATCGCCGGCATGGGCGTGGGGATCGTCGCGGACATGGCGATGCAGAACCAGTCGGAAGACCTGGTCGCGCTCAAATGCGGGCACCTGTTCGGCCGCAACACGACGTATCTGGCGGTCAAGCAGGGCGCCTACCTGCGGGGATTCGTGTATGCGTTCATCGAGCTGGTCGCGCCCGGCTGGGACCGCAGGCGGGTCGAGCAGGCGCTGCGCTAGGGCCGGGCCGGCGTGAGAGTCTGCGTGGTGGGCGCCGGCGCCGTGGGCGCGACGATCGGCGTCAAGCTGGCGGCGGCGGGCCAGGACGTATGCCTGGTCGCGCGCGGCCCGCACCTGGAGGCGATTCGCAGCCACGGGCTGCGGCTGGCCGACCAGGCCGGCCCGCGTTCCGGGACGTATCGGCTGGCGGCCAGTGCCGAGCCGTCGGACTTCGGCCCGCAGGACCTGGTCGTGATCGCGTTGAAGGCCTACTCGGTCGGGGCCATGCTGCCCCGCCTGGCGCCGCTGCTGGGTGGGCAGACCGCGGTGCTGCCGGCGCTGAACGGGCTGCCGTGGTGGTACTTCCATCGCTCGGGCGGCCCGTACGAAGGAATGCGCCTGCGCTCGCTCGATCCGGACGGCACGATGGATGCGGCGCTGGACGCGGCGCGCGTGGTGGGCTGCGTGGTGCACCTGGCCGCCGAAGTGCTGGAACCGGGCAGCGTGCAGCACACGGCCGGGCGGCGGCTGATCGTCGGGGAACCGGACGGCTCCGATTCGGAGCGGGTGCGGGGCATCCAGTCGGCCCTGCAGGCAGCCGGGTTCGACTGCGAGGTCTCGCAGCAGATCCGCCGCGACCTCTGGAGCAAGCTGATCGGCAACCTGAGTTTCAACCCGGTGGCGGCGCTGACCGGCTACCGGATGGACCAGATCTGCGCGGATGCGAAGGTGCTGGAGGTGATCCGCGACGTGCTGCGCGAGGGCATGGAGGTGGCGGGCCGCCTGGGCGTGTCGATCGGGCTGACGCCGGACCAGCGGATCGACGTGGCGCGTCAGCTGGGCGCGGCCAGGATCTCGATGCTGCAGGACCTCGAGCAGCGCCGCCGGCTGGAGCTGGCGGCGATCGTCGGCGGGGTGATCGAGCTGGCCGAGCTGACCGGCGTGCCGGTGCCGGCCACGCGCGCGCTGCACGCGCTGGTGCAGGCCCGGGCGCGCACGCTGGGCATCCCGGACTGACGGCGCCGGCCCCTACTGCCGGATCAGGTCCAGCGCCGCGTCGAACAGGGGTCCGGCCGGATCGGCCAGCGCCTCGACCGCTTCGTAGTGGTTGCAGCCCGGCAGCGGCACGTCGCGTACCCGGCTGGACCGCCATCGCTGGCCGATCAGCGCGTTCTGCCGGATGAATTCCGAGGTCTCGGCGGCGCCGACGGTGGTGACCAGGCGCGCGCCGGGACGGGCAGGGTAGTTGATCGGGGACAGCCGCATCGCGCGCTCGCGATCCAGCTTCAGATCCACGTTCAGGAACGGCGCGTGCACCAGCGGCTCCAGGTCGTACACGCCGCTGATGGCCAGCGCACCCTTGACCAGGTCGGCCGGCAGGTCCGGCGCGAAGTCGTTCCACAGCGCGGCCATCGACATGGCGGCCAGGTGGCCGCCGGCCGAGTGCCCGCTCAGCGTGATGCGGTCGCGGTCGATTCCGTAGCGCTCGGCCTTCCGGTACAGCCAGGCGATCGCGGCGAGCGTCTGGCGGACGATGTCCTCCAGCGGCGTGCGCGGGGCCAGGCCGTAATTGAGCAGCGCGACCGTGACGCCGTGCGCCGCGAAGTTCGGCGCGATCCACGAGAAGTCGGCCTTGTCCAGGCTGCGCCAGTAGCCGCCGTGTATGAAGACCAGCAGCGGCGCGGGTTCCTGGCGCGCCGGGAAGATGTCGAGGCGTTCGGCGGCCTCGTCGCCGTAGGCCAGGTCCAGCAGGCAGGCGTGCAGCCGTCGCGTGGCCGCGCCCTGGGCAGCCCAGCGCGCGAGGATGGCCGGGTGCTCGCGCACGAGCAGGCGCACGTTGTACTCGCGATCGTAGAACTCTTCGCTTGGTTTCATGTCCTCCCGCTCCCCTCGGGCGAAGGGTGGCCAGTTTATCCGCCCCGTCCGACACCTTGGACGGGGCGCCCGGCACTCGTTAAAATGCCCTCCCGTGGGGACGTAGCTCAGCTGGGAGAGCGTCGCGTTCGCAATGCGAAGGTCGAGGGTTCGATCCCCTTCGTCTCCACCAGGTAGTCTTTCTCCGATCGTGCACATGCGTGTCGCATGAGTGCACTAAGCGTTTGAACTTGCAAGACAAATCGGGCCGATCTAGCGTCCGGTGAGTGCAAGCGCGAGTCCGCCGAATGCGCCCCGATGAAGCCGAATTTCGGGGGAAGGGCGGGGGACCGGAGAGATGCCGAGGCACCTGCTTTCCGCACGACAAGTCCAGACGGCATGCGCCGATCTTGCTGACGGCGACGGCCTGATCCTGCGCGTCAAACCGAATGGCGCATCCTGGACCCTGCGCTATACGTCATCGAGCGGCAGGCGCCGCGAGTTCGGCCTGGGCAAAGCGATACGCGACAGTCTTGAGGCCGCCGGCGCGAGCTTGAAGCGAGCGCGCCAGCGCGCAGAAGAAGCGCGAACGCCGTTAGACCGCGGTCTCGATCCGGTTGACGAGAAACACGCGAAGCGCCGAAAGGCGCACGAGGTTGAGACGCAGAGGAGGGCGGAGGCGAAGCGGGAGCGAATCACACTGGCGCGAGTCGCGCGCGCGTATCACGAGCGCGTGGTCGAGCCCAGACGTACGCCCACTCATGCGCGCGAGTGGATCGGGTCCCTCGAGCGGCACGTTCCAGCTGAGCTCTGGCACAAGCCCATAGATCGGATCGAAGCGCCCGAGCTGCTGGACGCCGTCGCCAAAGTAACCGTGAAGTACCCGGAGACCGGACGGCGCGTGCGGCAGCGGCTCGAGTTGGTCTTCGCCGACGCGGAATTCCACAAGCTGTGCACCGGCAACCCGGGCCGCGCGATCCGGGAGAAGGTCCGGGAGCAGTGCGGAGGCCGCAGGACGGAGAGTTACCGATGCCTCCGCTACCGGGACGTGCCGGCGTTCGTGGCCCGGCTGCGGAAAGTGGACGGAATGAGCGCACGCGCGCTGGAGTTCGGCCTGCTGACCGCGGCGCGGACCGCCGAGATCGTGCGGGCACGGTGGTCGGAGATCGATTTGGCCTCGAAGACGTGGACGCTTGCGGCCGGACGCATGAAAGCGCGCGAGGCTCACACCGTGCCCCTCTCCGATAGCGCGCTCCAGATCCTCGAAGCGCAGCGCGGCATCAGCGTCGTGTACGTGTTCCCCAGCGTGCGCAATGCCGGGGCGCCCCTGTCCAACATGGCGATGCTGGAGTGCCTGCGCAGGCTCGGCGTGGCCGATCGGACGACGGCGCACGGGCTCTGCCGGGCGACCTTCGCAACCTGGGCCTACGAGGCTGCCGGCGCGCGCGAGGAAGTCGTCGAAGCATGTCTTGCGCACAAAGAGGCCGACCGGGTGAAGGCCGCCTACGATCGCAGTCAGCACCACGCCGCCAGGCGGCGTCTGCTGCAAGCGTGGGCCGATTTCCTGAACGGAAAGGCGCTGACGTCGAACGTGATCGAGGGAGACTTCCGCGCGCCGCGCGAACCTGCGCAGCTTCCGGTTCCCTATCCGGTTGCGCCGGCGAGATAGAACATGTTGGATATATTTCGCTTCGCCTGGTTCGCCGTGCGTACTTTCTTCGGCATCGGTCTGCTCATCCTCACGCTCGAAGCTTCGATGTGGATGTTCGTCAAGGTTCATTCGCTGGCGACAGCCAATGTGGCCCCGGACGCGGCGCTGAGACGCGTCAACTCGTACAACGCGTCGGGAGCCAGGCATAAGGACCGACCGGCAGCGGCCGTATCATCCGGATCGCTTGCCAGGCCGCATGCATCAACCGGGGGCGAACCTTGACTGTCGCCGTCAAATTCTCCGAGCTGATGGACGCATTCGAGTTCGTCAGCGTCGCTGGCCCCTTCGACAATCGAGCATATGTCGATGTCATAACCGGGAAAATCTACCTCGTGTCGGACGAGCTGGAACTCGAGGAGGAACTCCCGGATGACCTTGAAGAGTCCGACAGGTACCTGGCCGTTCCGGGTAAGACCGAACTGGATCTCGGCCTTCGACTCGTCGAGCGATTCGTTCAGGAGCGATTGCCGGCAGATACCGAGGAGGTTGCGGCGTTCTTCAGGCGCAAGGGCGCGTACAGCCGCCTGAAGATCCTCTTCGCCGATCGAGGCGTGCTCCGGCAGTGGTACGAGTTCGAGCAAGCCGAAACGAGCGCGGCGCTGCGCACGTGGTGCCAGGAAAACGGAATCGAACTCGGCGATTCCGGCGCCGAGCATGTTCGCGGATAGGGCGTCATCGACGTTCACGTCGCGGCACTTGGCCGAAGTCTGTAACAAAGCCCGGAATGGCCCGGCAGGGGTGCACAAGTATCAGTGGAAAAGGCGCGCGGCGCAGCGGTGGTCCGGTGGGCTCGTTGCGTCCGTACCGTCACTTCTTTGGAGGAAAATATTTGCGGACCACAAGTAAATCACAGCCACTCGAGCGTGGCGGAGCTAGCAGCCAAATGAATGAATGAGTTCCAATGCTCGACAAAGATCCAGTACGCAAACACATCTTCTGGAAGAGGCTTGAAGGGCTTGGGTGCTTTCAAACCCTTTGCGGCCTCTCCTCCATCCACCCTGAGCGGGCCGGGACCGAAGTAATCACGTCCATCCTCGGGTGGTTCCACGACAAAATAGATCACACCTGACAGAGTCAACGCAGCTCTTCTATACGTTTCTCTGTCTTCAGTCGTTTCTGCGTCGGGATCGCCTAGACATAGTTGAAATATCAATTTGACTTGGCCCGTGAGGAAACAGACATCTATTCGCTCGAGTCCCGCATCGTGAAAGCCGTTTGGCAACTCTTGCTCGATTTCGGTCAGACTCTTTCCTACCATCCTAACTCCCTAAACTGACTGACTTACGAGGTAGCTCTCACATTGCACCTATTGAACTCCTAAAGAAGTACTACGGATTCGGGCGCCGCCATATTCGGGCTGAGAAAGGCGGGCCTCCGAACTGTTCACCGCTCGCCGGCTGCGCGAATCTTTTTCACTGTTCGAACAAGCCGCGTTCCAAAAACAACCACAAGAACAAAGGAAAGCACGGCAAGCAGCAAGATGCTCAGATCAAATTCAGATGTTGCGATCTCATAGAGGCACGTGATCCCGATGACTAGCGAAATTGTGGCAACGAGGAGATCCGAGACTATGGGTAGCGTCAACGGATCTCCTCCTAGTCAAGAACGGTGCAAGTCCGGACGACCGGTCTGCAGGGATTCTTGGTACATCGCGTGACTACCGGTTCCGGCCGAAAGCGTCACAACGACATTGCGGCATTCGGGCGCCCTATCTCAGATGGCAAACTGCCAGGCTAAACCCGCCGGCAGCCGAGGAGGGCCGAACAAGTAGTGCAGCACACGCCTCGCGCTGCGGCTTATCGCCTTCGAAGATGCGTGTAGTAGTAACGGACGCATGACGAGGGCACTACCCCGGAGAACTGGTATGACCTGCTCGCCACGCTCCAAGCGAAGGCAGTCGGCCCGCTCCTTGCTTAATCTGCCCAGGGCATGGGACCCCGGCACCACACGAAGAGCGCCGCTCTCCGATGGACACGCGTCGATGTGAACCCGTACGGCCACAAGATCTGCAAGCACCGCCGACGGCGGCTGAACAAAGATGCCGCCTTCCTTTTCTGACCACCCGGAGCATTCCAGACTATCGACACGCTCATTCACGGGAATGCTTAGATCCTGGTGCAGCGACACCAGCCAGTTCTTGTCAGGGGTCTTCTCGAAGAGGGTGCACTGGACGCCAACCGCGCCACGCGGCAACACTGCACCTAGAACAGGATGCCGCCGCAACTGACGCGCGAGCCCCGCACACCACGGGAGCGCCAGGAGCGCCCGGGAACCCGCTCCCGCCAACTCCAACTCCACCAGCCGAGTTGCCAACGCATCGCACTCTTGCGCGTCGATCACGTCCGGGAAGACCGCATAGCCCTCTTGCAGGAAGCGACGATACAGTTCGTCCATGTGTCCTGTGGCTTGAAGAAACCTACCTGAAGTGTCCAAAGAACCAGGGAAAGCTCAGAAAGAGAAGTGCGAGGACAAAAGGCATCGCGACGTAGATCGCCATGACGATGGCTTCGCGTCTAAACATCAAATCTCTTCCATCGGATGGGCAGAAGATGTCTGCTTTCGAGGAATTTTCGCACCGTACCGCGATGTCCGAAAGTGGCCCGGATGCAAGCACCGCTGAGGCCGGGACTGCCGTCGTTCGAGTGCCCGCTGCCTTCGAGAGAGCGGTAGGCGAGGGGCGGCTATCGTACCGGTCCTGCAGTTCTCGTGTTTTCAGCCAGCAGCCGGCAGACCGGCCGATGAAGGAATGGCGGATCCACACTCCGCCTAACGGGTTCGTTGGCATGACACGTTCGTGCGTGCAGGTGACGAAGTCGATCGAAATCGCGACCTTCGCATTGCGAAGCCAATCCGGCACGTCGAGCCTGGGAAATCTACCACCAATACTGGCCAGTGTTGTCCGAGTCCGTCAGGTGTCCGCGCGTAACATCGCCGTACAGCGACTTGAAGTGGAAACATGGCGACAACTGGTGCTAGCACTCCCCTCGGCCCAATCACGATTGAGGTAGGTGGCTCGGGGGCCACATACAAATCAATCGATCATGTCGTCTGGCCAGACGTGCCCCCGTTCGCCGTCCTGACTGGACTGAACGGTTCGGGAAAGACGCAGCTTCTGGAGATCCTAGCGTACCGACTCACGAATACGTGGCATCCGCAGCTCGGTGACCTTAGCCAGGTGCCGGTTACTGTGACCGGCGATAGTTTTAGGCCCGATTCGGTAGCCTTTATCCCGAGTCGATGGGACATCGCTGGTTCGCCAGTGCTCGGTATCGCCCAAATGCAACAGGCTAAACAGCAGCTCTTCGAGCAGTTGCGCGAGCACAACGTTCGACACGACATGGCGCGCCGCGCGATGCGCGCCCGCCTCGAACGCCTGCTAGGCGTGTCGAATCTTGAACAGCTCGGCCAGCCGGAATTCGTCAGGCGATTACCCGACGACTATGCCTTTATGTTGGATGAGGCCGATGTTACGTCGGGATTAACTCACGTCTTTTTGGCGTACAGATTGCGAGTTGCCGAAGCACTTGAGGCTGGCACACCTCTCACCACGATACCGCAAGCGTTGGGCCCCGCCCCATGGGACGTAGTGAACGAGGCCTTCAGGGCCGCGGAGTTCCCATACCTCGTTGTCTCCCCCGTCGGGACCAAGCTGCTGGATCCCTACGAGCTCTTCTTGGAGGATCCAGCGACACATCAGCGATTGCGGCCAATCGACCTCTCTTCGGGCGAAAAACTGCTGCTAGGTCTCGTGCTCTGGCTCTACAGTTCTCAACACCATGGTCGATTTCCCCGACTGTTCCTACTCGACGAACCTGACGCACATCTTCACCCGTCGATGACGCGCCACCTCCTGAGAGTGATCAAGGAGGTGCTTGTCGAGCGCCACAAGGTCAGGACGATCATCACAACGCATTCGCCTTCGACTGTCGCTCTTGCACCCGCGAGTGCCGTCTTTGAGATGTCCAGAACTCAGCCTCGGGTTCGACCATCGTCCTCTCACGCGGCAACCATTGGGTTGCTCACCGCCGGACTTGTCACGGTATCGGCGACTACCCGCTACGTCCTCGTTGAAGATGAGGATGATGTAACGTTCTATTCGGCCGTCCGCGACATTCTTACCGACTATGGCCCCAGCCGCGATCCTCTGGCGATCAAGCCAGCACCGACGATCGTGCTCTTACCCGCCTCCACTGGAACCGGGAGGGGCAAGACCCCCGGCGGAAAGTCTGTGGTTCAAGGTTGGGTCGAAAAGTTCGATCAGCCACCTCTCGACGACCTGGTTCGAGGCATCATCGATCGTGACGTCGCGAACGCGCCCACGAGGCGCATCCTCGTACTGGAGCGTTACAGTATCGAGAACTATTACTTGGATCCATTCGTCGTATTCGGTTTACTTCTCGATGCCGGTTCCGCACCGACCATAGCGAGCCTCTCGATTTCTGCCGGAGACGAGCATCGGATAAGAAGTTTGGATCCCGCCATCCTTCAAGCCATCGTGGATACTATCCGCGCCATGGTTGAACCAGCGCTCGGAGCTAAGACTGCTATCAACACGTCGCTACGCACTGTGACATTTACAAATGCAAAGCGCGTCGATTACCCCGCCTGGATGTTGGATCATCGAGGCCACTATCTACTGCCGCTGTACCAGACGCTCTTCGGAGGTGCTGGCGTTATCAATCCGCCCCGCCTGGAACGAAGTCTCCGTAGGACTCGGCTTATTCCAACCGAACTCGCCCAGATCTTCCACGGCCTGCAGAGCTAGCCTGACCCGCGCCGTGCCACTCGAGCACTACGAATGGAGCTCGGCTAAATTGCGCGGGTACCTTAAGTGCGCGCGCTTCTTCAGTAAGCGCGCGGTAAACCCATCTTGAAGCGGCCAAGCGCGGAGGCGAGGATGGTGTCCACGAAGGAATAGGTGGACACGTGTACGTTAAGCCAGGGATGCCGGGGCGGCGCCGCCGGCGGCACAGTGAGGAGTTCAAGGCCCGTGTGGTGGCCGAGTGCCGTCGCCCGGGAGTGTCGATGGCGTCGGTGGCGTTGGCCAATGGGCTGAACGCTAACCTGCTGCGCAAGTGGACGGCGGAGAGCCCGAAGGGTGTTCCGCCTCCTAAGCTGGAGGCGCCAGCGTCGACAGCCGAGTTCGTTGCGCTGCCGCTGAGCGAATCAGCGAAGAACCTCAACGGCGCGGATATCCAATTCGAGCTGCGGCGCGGCGCGACGACGGTGACGATCCGCTGGCCGGTGAGGGCTGCGAGCGAGTGCGCGGCCTGGCTGCGCGAGTGGCTGAGGTGATCCGTGTCGAGGCGGTGTGGCTGGCGACGATGCCGATCGACATGCGAGCGGGTACGGACAAGGCGTTGGCGCGGGTGGTGGCGGTGTTCGGGTCGGCCAAGCCGCATCACGCGTACGTCTTCACGAACCGGCGGATCAACCGGATCAAGGTACTGGTGCATGACGGCTTCGGTGTGTGGCTGTGCGCCAGGCGTCTGTATCGAGGCCGGTTCGTCTGGGCCGATGAGGATGGCGGCGGACGCAAGGCGCTGACACGCGCGCAGTTCGAGGCACTGGTGATCGGACTGCCGTGGCTATACGCCGACGAGCAGCGCGAGATCGCACTGGTATAAGCCGCAACGCTTGCCGACAAGCGGCGATAGCGATTCCCCTGAGAATCCGGCAGCATGCGAGGCATGCTGAACGCACCGGATCTGGAGTCGCTCTCGGCGCCGCAGTTGCGCGAGGTGACCCGGGATCTTCTGGACCAGGTGCAGGCGCTTCAGAGCGAGGTGCAGTTCAAGAGCACGCGCATCGATCAGCTCACCTACGAGCTGGCGCGCTACAAGCGGCTGCGGTTCGGGCGCACCAGCGAGAAGCTCGACGCGGCGCAAGCGAGCCTGCTGGAAGAGGCGCTGGACACGGATCTGGCGGCGATCGAGGAGGAGCTCGGGCAGCTGCAGCCCACGCCCCCGGCCAGGAAGGACAAGAGCGTGCCGCGGCGCGAGCCGCTGCCGGATCACCTTACCCGGGTTGCGATCCACCACGAGCCGGATTCGACCAGCTGCAAATGCGGCTGCCATATGAAGCGCATCGGCGAGGACGTGGCCGAAAAGCTCGCCTACAAGCCGGGCGACTTCACCGTGGAACGCCACATCCGCGGCAAGTGGGTCTGCGCTAATTGCCAGACGCTGGTCCAGGCGCCGGTGCCGCCGCAGGTGATCGACAAGGGGATCGCCACCGCAGGACTCCTGGCCCAGGTCATGGTAGCCAAGTACGCCGACCACCTTCCCCTGTACCGCCAGGAGCAGATCTTCGGCCGGGCCGGCTATGCGATCTCGCGTTCGACGCTGGGCGAGTGGGTTGGCGTCTGTGGCGTTCAGCTGCAGCCGCTGGTCGACGCCCTGCGCGGCACGGTCCTGACCCACGGCGTGCTGCACGCCGACGAGACGCCGGTGGCGATGCTCAAGCCTGGCAACGGCAAGACGCACCGGGCCTACCTGTGGGCGTACAGCCCGGGGGCCTTCGAGGCAATCAAGGCGGTGGTCTATGACTTCACGGAAACCCGCGCGGGCAAGAACGCCCAGGGCTTCCTGGGCGCCTGGCGCGGCAAGCTCGTCTGCGACGACTACTCCGGATACAAGGCCGCCCTGGCCCAGGGTCTGACCGAGTGCGGCTGCTGGGCGCACGCCAGAAGGAAGTTCTTCGACCTGCACGAGAACGCCAAGAGCCAGATCGCCGGCGAAGCACTGAAGTTCATCGGCCAACTGTACGACGTCGAACGCGACGCCCAGGACCTGAAGCCCGAGGCCCGGCAGCGGATTCGCCAGGAGCGGGCCCAGCCGATCGCCGACGCACTGCGCAGCTGGATGATCGCGCACCGGACCAAGATCCCCGACGGATCGGCTACCGCCAAGGCGCTGGACTACAGCCTGCACCGGTGGGAGGCGCTGGCCCGGTATCTGGACGACGGAACGATCCCCATCGACAACAACCACGTCGAGAATCAGATCCGGCCGATCGCGGTCGGACGGTCCAACTGGCTATTTGCCGGTTCGCTTCGCGCCGGCCAGCGCGCCGCCGCAATCATGAGCCTGATCCAGTCGGCGCGGATGAACGGGCGCGATCCCTACGCGTATCTGAAGGACGTGTTCACACGGCTGCCGACGCTGCCGGCCAGCCGGATCGAGGACCTGCTGCCGCACCAATGGCGACTGCCGCTATGAACGAAGAAAGCAAGCGCTGGATCGACGCCGGAAAGATTCTCGGCCTAGATCCGACAGCCCACGTTCTCTGCCCAAAGTGCCAGACCGAAGTGCTCTCGGTGACGGATCAACCGCTGGATGCGACGCATCTCGAACGGCACTTGCGATGCCCGAAATGCAATGCATACAACTCTATCCGCTTAGCGCGGTAGCCTGCAAGAACTCAAGTCGTCAAGACGAGTTCCCCGGCCGCTTACCTTCTTCAGACGTTAGATGCACGTGGATTTCAATCATCCCATGGCAAAACTTCGTGGACTGGGCGCTGGTCGAGACTGCGACTTACATAGCGCACACGGTTCGCGAGAATCTCAGAATGACGGAAGCAGAGTCCTGACCGAAATGCCCCGCTTTGCAAGGGAGGGCGGCGAACCGCAAATAGGTTCCTTGTGTTGCTACGGTGCATTCGCTTGAACGTCCTTTAGGTCTCGCTTCCGTTGGCAGGCGGCGTGCCCGCATGCACTCCAACGTCCGGCCGCCCCGCACCCGATGGAGCTCTTTCTTGCAACACGGTTGCTTCGGTGGCCGGCAAAGCCGGAAACACGACAATATCTCCCTCGGTGCGAAAGATTGCCTCGCGACACTGCTTGGCATAGTCGGAATCGCTAGGATTCTCCTTCAGGTATCTTGCAGGAGAAAATAGGTCGTTTGTCCGCACCAGCGCAGCTTTAATCCTCTTCGCCGCTGAAATGCACTTCTCAGTAAAGCAATCGGCCCGTTCCTGTGGCACCTGCAGGCGAAAGGCGTTGCCAAATAGCACGCCCTTCGCGTATTCGGTAACCTCGTCCCGCGCGAAATCTTCCTGCAAGTTTCGTTCGAGCTGACTAAATTTTTCGATGTTGATTGCGCGACTGTCCTTTCCCTCTGCCTCGCCCAAACATCTACCCTCTGGACTCACGAAAACGCAATCGAATTCCGAATCGCCATCCGAAAATGGTTTCGCCTCGAATCCAAACAGCCGAAGCGCCTCGATGATCGCGGCTTCCAGCGGCTTCCCCTGTTCATATAGCAATCCTCGTAGGCCGCCAGCCCTCGTGAGATCTGATCCCAGCGACGCCTTTCTTTCCTGCAATTCCCCGATACTTGTTGAGCATGCGGAAATAGCCGATTCGAGGTCACTCTCCAAGGCGAGTCGAAACCTGGAGTCCGCGGCCCATGGCGGCGCCGGGGTCGCGTTTCCAGATTGCGCCAATGTATTAGCTAGTCCAACTAATGCCGAAATGAGGCGCTTACCATAACGCTCTGCTTCCTCGGTCCAATTGGATTCGCCGCTGTGCTCGTCCTCGACAACAAAATCATCCTCGTCGTAATGTAGCGGCGGAAGGAATAAGAGAACACCCTTCTGCCCACGGACCGCGGCCCCAACCGATCTATCGCCAGTTCGGGACTTCAAGACTACGTGTTTCGAGTCGACTTCGATTTCGACCTCGTAGGGTGAACATTCCGAAAACTCCGACCAATAAGCAGCGAGAAAGCCGGCACCCTTTTCGAGGCAAATCTCCGTTCCACTCTTTGCCTTAACAGACTTCAAATTCGGAACAGCGTCATACGAAGAAACGCGCGTCACAACGTTTGTAGTAACGCGACTTCTACCTGTTCCGGAAAATTGCCTATCGCCCGTGTACCGATAACAATCGGACGGCTTCACCAGATAGATGACGACCATCTTCCCCGCATTTACCGCCGCCACAATCTCTGATCGCCAATGAGCCAATCGAGCGTTAACTTTGAAGGAAGATTCTTGATCAAGAAGTTTCTCGCCGTTGTAATTCTCGTGACTACTTACGGAGCCCAGCGTCGGTTGGAAAAGTACGATGTCCGCGTCGAGCAGTGTCGCGTCAGAATCAAAATCGATGTATTCAAAATCATCTCCCGGGAGAGGAAACCCGACCGTGAAAATCCGACGTTTGGACATCTGCGCATCCACATAAAAACGCCTACGCTGCATTTTAGAGCGCGATTCCAATCCGAACCACGTGAAATCGAGGCGATTGCGCGCAATTTTGAAAATGATGGGGGCAGCTTGAAGATCGACGATCCCAGCGCTCCGAGACACGTACGTAGCGGGAGAATTCGGGCCGGCTGTGCTGGATGCGACTAGGTCCCGCGCCTTCAAGGCATCGCCCCAAGGGCGACCTCGAAAAGACGAGCGCGTTCCCGCAGGTCTCTTATATTTTCGGCGCAACCTCCTATCCTGCGCTCAAAAATTGCAGTTTGGTGTCGTCGAATGGTATGCAGACTGTCGTCCAAGCCGTCGGTAGATTGTCGTCATAAAGGTTGGCAGCAGGATCGTGCACTTGAGTGCGAGTGAAAGCAAACGTGACCGTTCTTGAGTCTTCAAGTGGCGCGCCCCGAAATTTCAGAGAACCTTTCGGTACCACACCGATCCAACGAACATGCTCGCGCTCCCGGCCAAGAAGGATCAGCAGAGTTTGCACGGCTACGTCCGTGAAAACCTTCGTCGCCTGGAGCACGAGTTGTCAGCTGGCGTACCCTACGAGGCCTTGGCGGACGCCGTCGGCACCGCTGGATTCGGGCAAGTTCAACTGCGGTCGATTCGGACTGCGGTGTATAGAGCGCGCAGGGAGCGATCCGCACGCGCGGCTGATCGATCGCCACCTTCCAGCCGGTCGGCCCTCAGTCCGAGTCCCTTGGAGATGCAGCCGCCACAGATCTCGGCGAAATACGAGGCGGCGGCGATCGTCCGGCGCTTTCGTGACCTGGTACGGATTCCTAGCGCCGATGAAAGCGATCCATTGATCTGAAAGGGAACCGATGCCTCACCACGCTGCAGGCTCGCCAGGCGCCATCCACATCGTCCTGCAAGGCAAGGATGGGGTCGGCAAGTCATTCGCCGCTCTGCACCTGGCACAGTACTTCGGCGACCACGGGGTGCCGACGGCGGTCTTCGATTCGAACCCGCTGACCCCTGGCCTGGCGAACTACCAGGCACTGCGAGCTCGCTACATGAACTGCATGCTCGACGGGGACCAGGGCGCGACCGAATTCGACGCGCTGGCGAACGAGATCCTGGACGCATCCAGGCACCTCGTCGTGCTCGACACCGGATCGGCGAACTTCTTCCCGATGCTGGGCTACCTGAAGAGCAACGGCGTTTTGCAGGCATTCTCCGAACTCGGCCGGCATGTCGTAGTCCACTCGGTTCTGGTCGGCGGTGCCGCAGCTCGGGAGACGTTGGGCGGTCTGGTGAGCACGGTCGAGAACCTCGCCGCCCACGGCTATGTCGCGTGGCTGAACTCCCACCTTGGCCCGGTAACGTTCGATGGCAAACAGTTCGAGGAAACGAAGGCGTTCCGGCGAGTCAGGGACAGACTGATCGGCATTGTCCATATCAAGCAGCGGGCCGGCACGAACCAGATCCTCCATCTGAAGGCTGTCGGGGAGATGATGCGACGCCGCCTGACCTACAAGGAAGCGTTCGCCACGCCCGAAATCTGGCTGTGGGACAGACAACGGCTCGCGGAGGCGCGGCGCGAGGTCAACGGCCAGCTGCGTGCGATCTTCGGCTCCAAGGAGCCGCTCATCGCCCCGGTCGGTGAGAGCTGAGGACGGCACTTGGCGCGAGCGCAGATGGACAAGTCCCGACTTTCCGTTGTCGTCTACCAGAGAACCGGGTTTGCGTTCGATCCGGCCGACCCGGCCTTTGGAATGGTCGAGCTGACTCGCGTCGTACTCGAGGAGCTGATCGAGGAGTCGGCGGGACGGATCGCGGAACGCCTGGATACTCTTCCTGAGCGGATCCGGTCGAGCGGCACTGCTCTGGCCGCTGAGGTGGCTTCGCAGGGAATGCAGCGCGTAGTCGAGATGCTCGGCGAATCGCGCCGCACGATCGCAGCCGACACCGAACAGGCGCAGTTGCGGATTACCGAACAAACCGAAAGGGTGAACAAAGACCTCGCCCGCCAGGTCGCGCAGATAGTGCACGCCGCGCAGACCGTGTCGCGCGGGGTCGGTGTGCGGATGCGATGGTTTGTGGCCGGCGCGGTTGTCGGGCTTCTTGTATCTACCGGCGCGTTTGTCACCGCGCAGTTGGTGCCGCCGGCTCCTCTATCAGGAGTGCACAGAAGATGATCTCTCGACAGTGGCGAGGGCTCGCCAAACCCGACTGTTCACAGGCTTACGCGGATCATCTGTACAAGGAAACCTTTCCGGCAATCGGAAAACTGCCGGCTTCCTCCGTGCCTCGATACTTCGACGCAGCCTGCATGAAGGCGTCGAGTACCTGGTTGTCACGGAGTGGGCGAATCTGGAGGCAATACGACAATTCGCTGGAAATAATGTCGAGCGCGCTGTCGTTCCGGCGGCCGTTCGCGAGATGATGCTCGAATACGATCAAGTCGTGCGCCATTACGAGATCATCGAGTAGTGGCCTCGGCAGAACCCTTCCAGCTCAGCGGACGGGTAGACATCGGTGCGGCCCTGAAACAGGCGGCGGACGAGGGTGACCTTCGCGTCCTGCGCCGGTTGTAAAACCTAACGGTTAGGTTATTATGCGTGTTTGCGCGCATCGTCGGCTGGTGTTCGCCGTTCTGACCCGGGACGAACACTGTCCGCCGCATGTGCATGTAGGTACGGATAAATGGGAGGCGCGCTTCGAGTTCAGCTTCTGGGACAACAGCGTGCGTCTCTGGGATGTTGTGCCGGCGCAACGCTCGCCTTCGGTGTCGCTGCTGGAGGAGCTGCGCCGGGTGCTGAAGAAGCCCGAGAACCTGAAGAAGGCTCGGCAGCTTTGGTGGAGGAGCCGGCAAACGGTTTGTCTCGAGAACCAGCATTGGGACGCGTCGGTGCAGGCAGTGGTGTCGCCGATTACCCGGCGGTCAGGTGCCGTCGCCATTTTGTCGGCACACTTTGACACCAGCAGGTATCGAACAACCTTGATCCTGGTCAGCGGAGACCAGGTGGAGATCCAACTATGAAGACCGTCGTAATCGCAAAGGAACGCGCCGACGAGGCTATCAGCCCACAGGTTCTGGGAAGAGCGGTGGCGCGCGGCAAGTCGGCGCAGCGACCGAATCTGCAGGCTCGGCAATTGCGATACATGAAGGACTTGCGTGCACTGCTGATCGGCTTTGCCGATAAGTCGGCCGTTCTGCTGCCTATCAAGAACTACCCCGAGCTAGCTAGGCTCGATAGGGCTGAGCTGGAACAATTGAAGCTTGGGTTTGCCGGGCGCGCGCTCTGCCTGGATTCTCGGGACCTGCACGTTTCGATTGCCGGCCTACTCGCGGCGAGCGAGGATCTGCTGAGCGTCGCGAAGACCGTTGTGGCGATCAGGAACGGCAGCCGGGTCAGCCGTGCCAAGGCGGCGGCATCTAGAGAAAACGGCAAGAAGGGCGGTCGGCCTCGAAAGAGCGCAACCCTCGCGTCCTAGCAACCATCAGATGCTGTTCGAGCCTGGAATCGGTACGCTGACCGCCCTCGAGAGGGAGTTCTCTCGCCGTATAACGCGTCGGTTACGAGCCGTACAGCGCGGCGCGACGAGTTCCCTGTTCGAGAAACACTCTGAACGGGAGGACTCGTTGGTCAGCCTCGGCGGGCAGATTATTGAACTCAGTGGGAAGCTGAAGGTAACCGAAAGCTCAGCAAAGCGCGTCGCGCGCGACTACCTGTTCGCCTACTTGCGTTCGAGGCACGGCGAGGCCGGCGTTGACGCTATCGGGTTGAAGGAGACGGCGACGGGGCTGCTGGCGAAACTGGCCGCAACAGATATCGACGAATGAGAGTTTGGATTTGAAAGCGGACTGAGTGGACAGACGAGCGAGCAAAGACGATGTGCCGTTTCGCGTGCATATCGAGGAAGGCGCAAAGTTGCTACTTCGAAAGCGGCTGGCGGACTTCGATGCCCCACGTCCGGTTGTGTGGATCGAGCGTGTGGGGGCGGTTGGAGAACTGCATCGAGACCCGGAGGGGAAGGCCGTTTGGTCAATTCATCACCCCCACCCCTGGAACGTCACGATTTGCGGTGTGCAAGAAGATATCCCCGAATCCGAGTTTCTCCACATCGACGGCTTCCGAATCGTCGTTGCATTAGTGCCGTGGCCTGGGGAGGCTGGCGTCCGAGTTTCTGTCAGGGACGGAACCCTTCAGGTCGATCCGCTATGAATGATGGATAGCGGAGCGTCGCGCCCCGCAAGGCGCTCCTGAGACGACGCTTACGGTAATCGATCGATCGCTTCAATATATGTGGATCTTCAATTCTCCGAGTGGTGACCCGATGCTGCTGGACACCGAGGAAGGGCTCCGTGCTCTACATCAGCGCATGGCAGGTTTTATAGCCTCGACGGAAAAGGAGGCGGTCTTCGCCGCGCAGACATCGGGGAGCCCAGCTCCTTACGAGGAATTTTTGGGAGGTCTTCGGGTACAGAAGCGCGACGGCGAAGCGCGACTTTGTGTTGCTGAGGACCACTGGCTAGAGCTATCGGGGCCACTGGAAAGACTTCAAGCGTTCGCGGAGAAGCTGCTTGTCACGGAGGCAGAGGGCCATCGCCACTGGTACGGCGTCCCTGTTTCGCTGATACTTGAGGCGGACAACTACTATCCGGAAGAGCATTCGAAACCCTAGACGCACAAAGCCACGATGATTTCGCAGCAGTACATCAGCCGAGTTACCTTGCAGCGAGAGAAGGTCGATTCATTCGACCGGTATCCGTTCTGTCTTCCCGCCGTTCGATCTCTTGATTTCGTTGAGATGCACCCGAAGGTCACGTTCTTCATCGGAGAAAACGGGTCCGGAAAATCGACACTCCTCGAAGCGATTGCAGTTTCTCTAGGGTTCAACGCTGAGGGTGGAAGCAAGAATTTCCGGTTCGGGACGCGCGCCTCACATTCTGAGCTGCACTCTCACCTTCGTGTCGCGAAGGGCATCAGGCGACCACGTGATGGCTATTTTCTGCGTGCCGAAAGCTTCTTTAACGTCGCTACGGAGATCGAGAACCTCGACGCCGCACCATCGTTCGGGCCGCCAATCATCGATTCGTATGGCGGTCGCTCGTTACACGAACAGTCGCACGGCGAGTCATTCATTGCGCTCATGACGGAGCGCTTCGGTGGTCAGGGCCTATATGTTCTCGACGAGCCGGAGGCTGCGCTGTCTCCGCAGCGTCAATTAGCGGCCCTCTCCAGGATCCACGATCTGGTTCTCGCCGATTCGCAATTCATTATCGCGACGCATTCCCCAATTCTCATGTCGTATCCAGATTCGTTCATCTACCATTGCAGCAGTGACGGTGTGTCACGAATCGAGTACGCAGAGACGGAGCACTTCCGAGTTATGCGTGACTTTCTTTCCGACCCGGAGCGAATGTTGCGCGTGCTTTTCGAGCGGTAGGCACTCCTGAACGCCGCACGGAAGGTTGCCGGTTTCAAAGGGCCTACCCCATGACACCTCAGCAGATTGTCGGACTCGGCGTAAGGTTGCTCGCTGTCTGGATCGCCATTCGGAGTATCGGCATTTTCCTTCAGAATGCCACCGCCTTCCGAGCATTGGACATGGTGGACAAGGCATTGAACACCGGCGTGCTTACAGCCTGGTGGCTCGCAGTCGCTGTTTTGCTATGGCTATTCCCAATGTGGATCGCGCACAGGCTCATTCCACGAACAAGATTCGAGAACAAACTGAACATCCAACCTCTGGAGGTTGCGCGGGTCGGCTGTTGTCTACTCGGGCTCTGGCTTCTGTCAAACGAACTGGGTTCGTTGATCTGGTTTCTCTTCAGAGGTGCTCTCAGTCCGGGTACCTCTTCCGTGATTCGCAGCTTCACGCCTGAGGAGCGACTCCAATTCTTTGCGTTGTCCATCCAGATCGCTTTCGCTCTCTTTCTTACATTCGGTTCTGCCCGTTTCACGATTCTCGCCTTGCGGGAACCCAAACCGTCGGAAGGTGATGGTGGAGAGGCGCGATAGCGGTCGGATTCCGATTCGTATGCTGACTTCCGACGCCGATGACGGGTGGATAAAGCTCGAAGGAGAAATCACACCGGATTCCTTCCAGAAGCTGGTCGCGCTCGGGCGTATCGAACAACTTTCGGTTGCCAACGGGCCTAAGGCAACCGCGAAGGCGGCGCAAGAATTCCGTTCCCTGGCATCTGTTCGGCACCTTTGGCTCTGGCGCGAAGTAACAAGAACAGCAATGCGCCACGTTGTCTCGACTCGAGGACTGGAAGTTCTTGACGTGCTATCGATAGAGCCGCCAGGTCGGCTGGATGGTTTCTCTCACGCCAATGACCTGCGCGAGTTTCGATGCAATTGCAGCCCAACAGAACTGGACCTGCTAGAAATCGCGAGCTGCCGCACGCTTAACACAATCGGTGCGCAGGGTGCAAACCTGACCTCCGAGGTCATTGAAGCCTTCCTCGAAATGCCAGCACTTAGGTCGCTCGACCTTGAAGCAAGCACCTTCGACGACGGTATGGCTGCCCGCCTTAGTGCCTCGGACACCTTGTTGTCTCTGGACGTTGGTAATACGAAGCTAACGCGCTCAGGCCTCAGCCGCCTTTGTACGATGAAGAATTTGAAATCTCTCGACCTCTGGGCGACGGCCATATGCGAAGGCGATATCGATTTGCTCGCGAATCTGCCGAATTTGGAATACCTTTCAATCGGTGGCGTTGAAGGCGGTACGACGTTCAACGCGGAGACACTGGTTCCGAGGTTGCAGGCGCTTGGATCATTAGAACGTATTTGGCTCGACGGGGTTCGAATAGGTGCGGAGCAGAGGTCCATCCTCGAGGCCAGATATAAGGTTCTACGTATTACCTGACGGGTACCGCGAAGGAATCTGCCGGAAGCGCACGTCCTGAGCTGAATTTTGAGATGTCCGAAACTGCAAACTCGAAACTATCGTGGTCGATTGTGCTAGTGGTTCTTGCCTGCTTTGTGATTCCGGCGGGCGTGATGGCCGCGCTTCAAGTTTTTGGCATTTCAAGCAAGGACTGGTTCTTCATCGCATTCGGCGTCGGCCTGATCGTGGCGTTCGGCCTGAACTTTGTTCGCCCGCGCTACGGGAATTCGTCGGGGCGACTGAAGCGCCTTTACGACTTTCTGCTCCGCCAGTTTCCTCGCCCGGACTGAATGGGAGCGGTCCTAAGACATCGGTTTCTGCCCGGAACCATAGGATCACATCTACGGTGGGATTGCTGATTGACGGCACGATTAGTGCCTGCCTGTTAGGCCTGTTGGTCTTCCTTGTCGCCAAGGAACCGACGCAGACGCTTTCGAGGGATCTCCTGCTCCTGCTGTCTGCGTCCTACCTGGGATTGTTGTTCGCTTGCGTGTACCGAGTAAGAGATCGACTTCTGCTATTTTGAGCCTTTGCGTTCGTCTCAGAATATCTCTCGTACCCAAGGAGCAAGAAGATGTCCTTAGTCTATTCGGGCGTCTTCTTTGTGATAGCGTTGTTCTACCTCGTTCGGCGAATGAGGGCCGGCTGAACCGACGCCGGGGGAAGGCCGGGGGCTCCGGTGCGAACGGCCAGTGAAGCGGTGTTCTGCGCCACCTGTTGACGACTTCGTCTCCACCAAATCATGATGGTCTGTTCCGGAGAGATAGGTAACAGATCATTCCGGAGACATGGGTGACACTCTAGCGTTGAAGGGGTTGTCGGCGCTAGTGATCCTGTCAGCCTCGTTGTCGAAGAA
>Ga0209698_10000496_pt1 | contig 45105 bp, 34 predicted proteins | sample LitLauG_LLR_2012_FD_187203 | JGI IMG/M metagenome (GOLD analysis project Ga0209698, IMG submission 187203) | Freshwater sediment microbial communities from Pennsylvania, USA - Little Laurel Run_MetaG_LLR_2012 (SPAdes) (version 2) | ecosystem: Environmental > Aquatic > Freshwater > Creek >...
TGCCGGATCACGGTTTGAATCGAATGCGCGTCCTCGAACACCGGCAGCATGATCGAACCGAAGGCATATCGTTCTCCGTCGATGTAAAGTTCGGTCGCCTCGGGCCGGTTCTGCTCGTGGAAGTAACACCGTTCCTTGCCTTTGAGCGCCGGAGACCCGCACTGCGTCCCATTCGTTTTGACGTGCCGGCACCTCCGGATTTCAATTGGATAACTCGCCATAACTCCCCCTGACCCACAAAATACAAAATAAAGACCGCAAAATAAAAACGCGGCTCGCGGGCCGCGCTGATTTTTCTTCATCTCTATATCTATTATTTCAAATTCAGAGGGGTAAACCGCCAAATTTGAGGAAAATATATTTGCCGTGAATTGAGCAACCTAGGCAGAAAATCGTCCGTTTAGGCCCTTGACAAGATTTCCCCCGCCCATCAAGCCGCTAACTCGCACATTCTAAAATACCTTACGATTAAGTCCTTTAGAATCAAAGACCATTCCAAAATTTCCTCCTAAGTCTATGATTCCACAAGACCGGAAGCGCGGGGGTACCAGCAATCACGGGTTAATACTGCGGAGAGGACAGGAGCAGTCCCAACCAGAATCCTACGCAGGCTGAACTCTCCGCATCATCTTTTTCCACTCGATCTTCTTCCAGTCGATTCTGGTGCGCAGCAGGGAGAGGATCAGCATGAAGACGGTAATCTCCAACAGTCCCCATGACGCGCCGGAGATGGATTGGGCTCGTTTGGGGAGCAGGGAGAAGCGGCCATAGACGAATTCTATGTGGATCCAATATACGAGTAAAGACGTCTGGCCCAACTGGATTAGCGGACTGAAGCCCCATGTAGCCAATCCCCAGCGACACCAGGCATAACTAAGAAAGGCGATCGCTAACAGCATGCCTACACGCATCATCAGGAAGTTAGGGCTCGTGTGCCAGTAATCGTAGGTAGCGTACAGATGAAGAGATGAGTGATCGAGTTGCCAGGCAGCGAGAATTGCCGCAACTCCAATGGCGGCGAAGATTGCCAATGTTTTCGCGGTCTGATTTCGGGCCTGGTCGCTGAAGAGAATGAATCCGGCAGCGAGGCCGGCGAAGGCGAACGCAGCCCAGGGAAACAGCGGGAAAAGCCAAGGTTGGGGAGATCCGAGGTTGTGGCATCCGTCGATGTAGGACTCGAGCGGCCAGGGCAGCCAGGTTGGACGCCACGTAGTGTAGAGCGGCGGAGTCAGTAAAGCGATTAGAGCTGCGGCGGCGACAGCGGTGACGACTAATGCGGAAAGCCAGCGGCTAGAGCCGCAGAGCGTCAAGACTATGCCGCAGGTTAGCCCCATAAGGATCATCGATAGGCCAATGATGTTCAGTACGTCTACTCGGAGTAAGTCGGACCACGGCGCCCAACCCCAAGCGATGAGATACTCCTGCAGGCGGAAGAGGAGTCCGAAACCTAGGATTTCAGCGCCTCGGCGCACCATCGTGCGAGTGATTTCGGCAGGGGAAAGGTTCTTGCGAATGAGTTTGCCGGTGACCAAAGCGAAGGAAACTCCGGCCAGGAAAAGAAAGAGAGGCGCGGGCAGCGTTCCAAGACGTTGCGACGCGTGGAGGAAACTGGTATTCCGGGCGTTGCCTCCGAGCCATGCGTCGTAACAGTGGGTCTGGAACATCAGGATGCACGCGAGGCCGCGCATCCAATCGATCCATGCCAAGCGCGAAGCGGCTGACGGCGCGACTGCAGGCGTTGGTTGTGTTGGTGGCGTCATGTCGTCAATCTTCGTCTACTTTGGCGCACTTATAGTTATTCCCTTCTTATCTCATTCCCTCCAGGATGGAGCCCACGATTCCGCCTACCACTCCTCCCTTGGCCGCTTCGTTGGAGGGTCTGGGCATGTATTCCATGAGCTTGTGAGCCAGTTTCGAGATGGGCAGGGTTTGCAGCCAGATCCGGCCGGGGCCAGTCAACGCGGCCAGAAAGAGCCCGTCGCCTCCGAAGATTATGTTCTTGATTCCGGGAACGGTTGTGATCTGGAACGAAACGCTGGACTGAAAAGCGCCGACGTGGCCGGGATGGACGCGAAGAGTCTCTCCGGGCTGGAGATCTTTGACCACGAGTTCGCCGGAAAGCTCGAGCCAGGCGATGCCCTGTCCGCTGAGGCGTTGCAGCAAGAAGCCGTCGCCGCCGAAGATGCCGGCGCCGAGCGATTGCTGGAAGCCGACGCCGATTTGAATCTGCGGCGTGGCGCACAAGAAACCATGACGGTGAACCATGTATTCGTGGCCGGGGCCGACTTCCACGGGCACGATGTGGCCGGGAAGTTGGGTGGCGAAGGCCAATTCACCGCGCGCGCCCAGGGCGCGATATTCGGTCATGAACAGGGTCCCGCCGCCGGCCACGCGCCGGATGGCGCCGAAAATGCCGCCGCCTCCGGCTAACTGCGTGTGAGTGTTCATCTGGATGGAACTGGTCATCCAGGAAAGTTCTCCGGCTTCGGAGATCACGGACTCGTTCGGATCGAGTACGAATTCAAGAACGGGCATGGTCGTGCCCACGATGCTGCTTTGCATGGCGCTCTCCTGGCTGCTTGAGTGATCGGAAAACGGTAACTGTACCACAGGAGTTTTCGGTTCTTCTTCGGGGAGTTAAGTTGATGTGGTCAAGAAGAGGCGACGGGCGCGAGGACGCCCGCCGCTCCATCGGACAGTTCATTTCTTGCTTGTGGCTTTTATCTGGAAGACCAGAGCGTCGATTTCTTCCCTGGTCAATTTGCCGGCGTACTTGGGCATGCGGCCCTTGCCGTTGGTAATGATGTTGCGGAGGTCGTCGGCGGAGACGGCGGTGGTTTTTTCGGCGACGAGCGATGGCCCGCCGAAGTGGCGGCCCTCAGCGGTTTTTCCGTGGCACTTTGTGCAGTTTTTCTGGAAGACGGGGTTTGCAATCAGGGACGTGTCGGGCGGCGGGGTTTGGGAAACGGCGGTGAAGGCGAAGAGCAAGAAACACGCAACGATGGCGCTTCTCATAATGGCGGTTCACTTTATCACTGGCGGACACAGGCGTGCTAGCATTTCCTCGAGCCTTCCTGGACCTCATGCGACAGCGCCAATCCCATGCGATCGCGAAGTTCGCGGCCCGAGTTGCCGCGCTGTTGGTGGCCCTGACTCTGGCCGCGGCGCAATCTGCTCTCGCCAAGGACGAGCCCAAGTGGATCGAAGTCCATACCGCTCATTTCTCGGTGATTACGGACGCGGGCGAGAAGCGCGGGCAGGAGGTCGCCTTGCGCATGGAGCAAATGCGCGCCATCTTCGGGCAACTGCTGCTTAAAGACAAGCTGAAAATGCCAGTGCCCATCACCGTGATCGCGTTCAAGAGCGACAAGCAGTTTGGGCTTGTGGCTCCGGCGAAACAGAGCACGGCGGCTGGGATCTATGTGCCTGGGTGGGACCGGATTTATATCGTCCTGAACCTATTCGAGGCCGATCCCTGGCAAGCGGTGGCGCATCCTCTGGCCCACTACCTTTTGAACTACAACTATCCTCCGACGCAGGGCTGGTTCGATGAAGGGCTGGCGGAATACTTTGGGTCGATCCACATCGGCAAGCAAGTGGAGATTGGAGGCGATCCGGAGTTGCAACCGGAGTGGCACGAGGACGTCTTCGATGATCTGGCTGGCATGCGGCGCGACCCGAATGTCTCGCAATCCCTGACGCAGCTGGTGAGTTCGCCGGTGTGGATGGCGATGACCGACCTGTTCACGATGAAGCATGACGGGACGGGGACGCGTGAGGGCACACACAACACGATTTACTACGCGCAGTCGTGGATGGTGGTCCACTATCTGGTAAACAAGAACAAGATGCCGGAGGCGGGGTCGTACTTCGATCTGGTGCTGAATCAAAAAGTGCCGGTGGAGAAGGCGATGGTGCAGGCATTCGATATGTCGCCGACGCAGATGGAAGACGCGGTGAAGGCGTATTTCAAAGGGCTGAGCGGGCTGGGCATTGCGCTCGATCAGTCGAAGAAGCCGGTTGCAGATCCGGTGGACAATCAGCAGCCGGACCACTTCGCCATTCCGTTCGGCGCGGACGACATGGGGATGGCGGTCAGTCCGATGAAGGATGAGGAAACGCGCGCAGTGATTGACGATGTGATGGCGCGTATTCCGGAGCATCGGGATCAGGCGCTACACGAGCTGCAGCAGTTGACGTTGGATGCAAAAGACAATGAGGCGGCGCATCGCGGGATTGCCCGGGAATACTTGCGGCAGAAGAAGTTTGACGCATCCGCCGAAGAATTGGAGAAGTCGACAGAGCTGAACCCGCGCGACCCGTGGATCTGGTATTACCGATCGGCCCTGAAGTATCAGCAGGCTCAGGCGACGCGGCAAGAGATGCAGGGCCTGGCGAACATGATGCAGGACCTGCGGGCGGTGGCGGATTGGTATCCGGAGTTGGCCGACGCCTACAACATGCTGGGAATGGCGCGCGTGGAGGGTGGCGGAATCAACTCGGCGCTGGAGGCGCAAAGGCAGGCGGTCGCGTTGGCGCCGCGGAATACCGAGTATCAATACAACCTGGGACAGATTTATGTTGCAGGGAAGAAGTGGGATTTGGCGCGGGAAGTGTTTACGCGGCTGAAGGCAGGACCGGACAGGGCAGCGGCGGCAGCGGCGAAGCAGCAGTTGGATGACTTGGATACGCTGCAGAAATATGGAGTGCGTCCGCAACGAGCGGGGGGAAGCGCGGCGCCGGCGGGGGCGGCCAGCACTCCTGGAGCGGGCAATGGCGGGCCTGCAGCGGCCGCGAGCTCTGTTCCTGACGAGGACGCGGAAGCGGCGCCGAAACCAGCGCCCGTCAAGCCGGGAACGGCCGGGCCGGTGCAGTTTCTTAGAGGCAAGATCGTGAGCAGTGACTGCTCGAAACCTCCCGAGGCGACGGTTACAATCCTGAGCGGCATGACGACCTATAAGTTTCATGCCGCAGATTACAAATCGTTGCTCGTGATTGGGGAGGACCATTTTTCCTGCGAGTGGACGAACCGGCTGGTGTCGGTGAACTACCGGGCAGTGGGGAAAAACGGCGGAGAATTGGTGTCGATCGAAGTACGATAGCGCAGGCAATCTTCGCTGCGCGCAGGTTATGCGAAGATGGTTGAGAGGAATTGGATGGAGAATCCACTCAAGCTGAAACGTATTCACCACGTCGAATTCTGGGTTGGCAACGCGCGGCAGGCGGCTTACTTCTACCGCAAGGGGTTCGGCTTTTCGCAGGTGGCCTACAGCGGATTGGAAACCGGCCAGCGCCAGCGCACTTCTTATGCGCTTAGCCAGGGCAAGGCGAACTTTGTTTTGACGACGCCAATGACGCCGGACGATTTTGCCGCCGAGCATATCCGAAAGCATGGCGATGGCGTGCGCGACATCGCGCTGGAAGTGGAGGACGCGGACGACGCCTTTGAGGAAGCCGTGCGCCGGGGAGCGCAGCCGGCCGAGGAGCCGCATGACATCGAGGATGAATACGGCGCTATTCGCCGCGGCGCGGTGCACACCTATGGCGATACGATCCATTCGCTGATTTCGTATAAGGATTATAAAGGGCCGTTTCTGCCGGGGTTCATGGCGGCTCCGTTGGCAGGCGACGACTGCGGCATTCTGCGTATTGACCACATTGTCGGCAATGTCGAACTCGGCAAGATGCAGTACTGGGCGGATTACTATACGCGTGTCTTTGGGTTCCATCGTTATATAACGTTCGACGACAAGGATATTTCGACCGAGTACAGCGCGTTAATGAGCATCGTGATGTCGGACGATTCACATTCGGTGAAGTTTCCGATCAATGAACCGGCGACGGCGCGCAATAAGAGCCAGATTCAGGAATACATCGAAGCTTACGGAGGAGCGGGGGCGCAGCACATCGCGCTGCAGTGCAAGGATGTCCTTTACACAGTGAGAAAACTGCAACGCAACGGGCTCGATTTTCTGCGCGTTCCCGACACTTATTATGACCTGCTGCCATCGCGGGTGGGGCCGGTGGAGGAACCTGTGGACGAGTTGCGCGCGCTCGGTGTACTGGTGGACCGCGACGAGGAAGGCTACCTTTTGCAGATTTTCTCGAAGCCGGTGGAGGATCGTCCGACCGTGTTTTTTGAAGTCATCCAACGCAAGGGCAGCCGCGGATTTGGCAAAGGGAATTTCAAGGCGCTGTTTGAATCGATCGAAATGGAGCAGGCGCGACGAGGGAATTTGTAGGCGATGCCGAACGCGAGTGCAAAAACTGCGAACACAAAGATGAATGCGAAGACGCTGACGTCGGCGAAGACGCCGTTACGCTACCAATCGGGATTCGGCAACGAGTTCGTCAGCGAGGCGGTGGAAGGTGTGCTGCCGCGGGGGCAGAACTCTCCCCAGAAAGTGGCGCACGGGTTGTACGCGGAACAACTGAGCGGCACGGCGTTCACTGCGCCGCGGGGCGTGAATCGCAGGACGTGGCTTTACCGGATGCGCCCGTCAGTGGCGCACAAGCCATTCGAACCCATCGGCATGGGAAGGCTGCGCAGTGCGCCATTTGACGAGGTGCCGACGCCGCCGAACCAGTTGCGTTGGACTCCGATTCCGATTCCCTCTCCTTCCCAACCCACCGACTTCATCGATGGCCTGATCACCATGGCGGGCAATGGCAATACGCATACTCATGCGGGTGTTGGAATCCACATCTACGTTGCCAATACCTCGATGAAGGACCGTTTTTTCTACAACGCCGATGGCGAGATGTTGATCGTGCCGCAGATGGGACGGCTGCTGCTGCGTACGGAGATGGGCGTTCTTGAGGCTGGGCCAGGCGAGATTGCTGTGATTCAGCGGGGGATTCGTTTCCGTGTCGAGCTTCCGGACAAGGAAGCGCGCGGTTACATCTGTGAGAACTACGGCGCGCTGCTTCGTCTGCCGGATTTAGGGCCGATTGGCGCGAATGGACTGGCGAATCCGCGCGATTTTCTGGCTCCGGTGGCCGCGTTTGAAGATCGCAAAGGCGATTACCGGATTGTTACCAAGTTTCAGGGGAGGCTGTGGGCGGCGGCGATCGATCACTCGCCGCTCAACGTCGTCGCCTGGCACGGGAACTACGTGCCCTATAAGTACGATCTGGCGAATTTCAATTGCATGAACACGGTGAGCTTCGACCATCCCGACCCGTCGATCTATACGGTGCTCACTTCGCCGTCCGAAATTCCTGGAACGGCCAATGTCGATTTTGTGATCTTTCCGCCGCGCTGGATCGTGTCCGAGCATACGTTTCGTCCGCCGTGGTTCCATCGCAACTTCATGAACGAGTTCATGGGGCTGATTCGCGGTGACTATGACGCCAAGGCGGAAGGCTTTGTGCCTGGTGGCGCCAGCCTGCACAATTGCATGGCTGGGCACGGGCCCGATTCTGAGACATTTGAGAAAGCGAGCAACGCGGATCTGAAACCGGTTTTTCTAGGGGACACGATGGCGTTCATGTTCGAGACTCGCTTCGTGTGCCAGCCGACGGAGTTTGCGATGGAGACTTCGCAGCTTGATCATCAGTACTTCGAGTGCTGGCAGGGGCTGCGCAAGAAGTTCAAGACGAGCGGTTAGGGAGTCGCGTAGCGGCGGCCCCTAAAGGGGCGTCTAATTTCGGATACTTTCGGCATCGCTGAAGCGATGCCCTGATACGAAACCGATGCAATTGCGAACAGTTCGGACGGTGGGGAGTTCCGCGGAAGAGGTCGATGCCGCTGGTGTGCTGCTGCGCGATCTGATCGACTATGCGGGATTGTTTCCCCCGGCGTCGTTGGACATGATGAAGGCCGTGGCTAACTACTCGGCGTATTTACGGTCGGAGTGGAACTGGATTCTTGGGCGCTTTATCGTTCCGGCCGCGCGCCTCGCCGAGTTCGAAGAAGCGTCAGCCGGGCTAGCAACCGCGATGCGGGGGAGGCACTTCACGAACTGGCGACTGTCTGTTCTTCTCGGCTCGGATGTGGCCGCGGACGTCGCTTGCATCCGCGAATTCAACGCTCACATGGGAAGCTCCAGTACCTGCGGGGCGGTCGTCGAGGCGGTCGAACTGAAGGCTGCGAGTGCGGACGAGGTCATGCGCTTTTCCGGAAATATCCCGGCGGAACTCGCGGCCTATTTCGAGGTTCCTCCGATCAATTGCCGCGAGTGCATTGCGGCCGTGGCCGATTGTGGGCGCAGAGCCAAGATTCGTGCGGGCGGCGAAACAGCCGGCAAGTTTCCCGCTCCAGAGACTGTGATCGAATTTATTCGCCTGTGCGCGGCGGCCAAGGTGCCCTTCAAAGCGACGGCGGGACTGCACCATCCGTTGCGCTCGATGCATCGATTTACGTATTCTCCCGAAAGCCCCTCGGGACTGATGCACGGCTTTCTCAACGTTTTTCTGGCAGCCGCTTTTTTGCGCGCGGGAATGGAAACCGGACTCGCGGTTCAGTTGCTCGCTGAGCAATCAAGTCGGGCATTCCACATTGACTTGGATGGAGTCGGCTGGCGTGAGCACCGGCTCAGCCGGGATGAAATCGCCGCCGCCCGCCGCAAGTTCGCGATTTCCTTTGGGTCGTGCTCGTTTACCGAGCCCATCGAAGATTTGCGGTCACTGCACCTCTTAGGAAGAGCCGTGCGATGAAATATCGGCTATGAAACCCGTCCTCGACGAAACACACGATTCCAAAATGCAAAGTTGGGTTGAATCCGCCAACCTCGCCGACGCGGATTTTCCTGTCCAGAATTTACCCTTCGGCGTTTTCCGGCGACGCGTTGCCGGCGCCCAACCGCGAGTGGGGGCCGCGATTGGCGACCGTATTCTTGACATCGCCGGCTTGCTTTGCGGTTGCTACCTGTCGGACGAGAAGCTGCGCTCCGCTGCAAATGCTTGCGCATCCGATTCATTGAATCCCCTGATGGCGCTCGGAACCGCTCCGCGACGGGCTTTGCGCCGACGCCTGCACACTACTTTAAGGGGGGACGCGCCCGCTTCCGTGCGGCAGGCCGCTTCGAGCCATCTGGTCGCGCAGGCCGAGGTTGACATGCTTCTGCCCGCAGTCATCGGCGACTACACGGATTTCTACGCTTCGATTTTCCATGCCACGAATGTGGGGAAACTGTTCCGCCCGGATAATCCGCTGCTGCCGAATTACAAGTACATTCCCATTGGCTATCACGGGCGCGCGTCGTCGCTGGTGCCGACGGGAACACCGGTGCGGCGCCCGTCCGGCCAAACGCGAGACGGCGAGACAGAGCCGAGATTCGAGCCCACTCAAGCGCTGGACTACGAACTGGAACTGGGCTTCTTTGTAAGCGCTGGAAATAAGTTGGGAGAAACCATTCCGATCGGCGAAGCGGAAGAACACATTTTTGGAATCTGCCTGGTGAATGACTGGTCGGCACGAGACATTCAGGCGTGGGAGTATCAGCCCCTCGGGCCATTTCTGGGGAAGAGTTTTGCCACTTCACTCTCGCCGTGGGTGGTGACTATGGAAGCCCTGGCTCCGTTTCGCACGGGTGCCTTGGAGCGCGCACAGGGCGATCCGGCGCCATTGCCTTACCTTTACAGCCAGAGTGACCGGGAACAAGGCGGTCTCGACTTGTGGCTCGAAGTTTCTCTTGTGTCGGCGCGGATGCGGGAGGGCGGTGTCGCTCCGGTGGTTTTGGGGCGAAGCAATTTTCGCGACATGTACTGGACCATGGCGCAGATGGTGACCCATCATGCGAGCAATGGCTGCAATCTGCGCGCCGGCGACTTGCTGGCCAGCGGGACTGTATCCGGCGAGGACCAGAGCGCGCGGGGATGCCTGTTGGAACTGACTGCACGCGGCCGGGACCCGATTAAGCTGCCGACCGGAGAACAGAGGAAGTTTTTGGAAGATGGAGACGAAGTTACTCTCCGGGGATTCTGTGAGCGGGACGGATTCCGCCGCATCGGCCTGGGCAGTTGCGGGGGGACGATTCTACCCGCCTCGGCGGCCTGACCAGGCAGCACTCCACGACCTCGCGCATGTGGCGCAGGCCCAGCCCTCCAGTTGAAAATCGTTTTCATAATGGTTGCGAACCGGCGCGATGAGCGTACAATCATGCCGTTCTTCGATGTCAAGAGGGAGATGGCAGATGAAGCGATTTTATTTTCTTATTCCATGCGCGGTAGTAATGATCATCGCCTGGGCCGGATGCAAAGGAGGCTCGGGCGGCGACAGCAACACGATCAGGATCGGCGTGGTAACGTCGCTCACCGGAAGCAACGCGGCGTTCGGCCAGGCGCACAAGAACGGGTACACGATTGCGCTGGAGGAGATCAACGCCAAGGGCGGTCTTCTGGGGAAAAAGGTCGAACTCGATTACTACGACGATCAGAGCCGTCCCGACCAGGCGGTGCAGGGAGTCTCGAAGCTGGTTGACCAGGACCACGTGCCCATCATTCTGGGGGCGTACTCCTCGGAGAGCACGCGGGCGATCGTTCCGGTGGTTACACAGAAGCAAATTCCTCTCATCATTCCGACGGCAGTTGCCGACAACGTGATGGCAACCGGCTCCGCGTGGGTGTTCCGCATATGCGCGGGCTCTGGATCGTTTGCCACCGCGACCCTGGACTTCCTGAAAAACAATGGCAATCCCAAGACTTTGGCCATCGTTTCCGAGAACACGAACTTTGGACAGGCGAACAATAAGTCCATGACCGATGCGTCGAAAGCGGCGGGCCTGGACCTGGTGGACGCCGAAACTTATCAAGCCAGTTCGCCGGATTACAAGTCGCTGTTGCAGCGGGTGAAAAACAAAAACCCGGAAGCAGTTTACTTCGCGTCGTATTTGCTCGATGCCAGCACCCTGATGCGCCAGGCCGAACAGGTGCGCTTGAATCCGAAGTACTACACTTCGGCGGGTACTGGATTTGCGGCGGCGGAGTTTCCCAATTCCGACAAGGGCGCCGGAAAATACGCCGAGTACACGTTTTCGGTTTCGCAATGGCTGCCTTCGGCAAAATGGAAAGGCTCGGCAGATTTCGATCAGAAGTTTTTCAAGCTGACCAATACCCATCCCGCGTATCACGCCATCGAAGCCTATGCGGCGCTGGTCGTGGCGGCAGCGGCAATCGATAGCGCGAAAACCACGCAGTCCCAGGTCGTCCGGGATACGCTGCGACAGATCAATCTCGCGGAAACTCCGTTCGGCCCCGTGAAGTTCGACAACACCGGCCAAAACGCGCATCCGGTGCTGGTCACGCAGGTGCAGGGGGGACAATACAAGGTGGTTTGGCCTCCGGATGCCGCCGAGAACAAACCCATCCTTCCGACCCCGGAGTGGTCGAAGCGCCAGTAGGAATTTCAACTTCCACTCGGAGTGCTGGCGGAGTCGGATTCAGCAAAATGTTTTTGTAATGTCGTCGCAGAGAAGGAGCTGCCGCAGTCTTGTGAACTGGTTCTATTCCACCCTGCAGGCCGTCCTCAACGGCCTTTTGACCGGAGCGCTCTATGGCCTGATCGCCATGGGCATGGCGCTGATTTTTGGCGTGATGCGGATTGTGAATTTTGCGCACGGCGCGTTTTTGATGCTCGGGATGTACGCGACGTATGTGCTGTTTCAGAGCACCGGCATCAGTCCTTATTATGGTTTTCCGCTAGCCGGCGCGGCGTTGTTCGTCATCGGATACGCCACCTACCTGGGACTGTTGCGGCCGATTCGCGGCCAGGTCGATTTCATGGTGATTCTACTGACCATGGGCCTGGCGCTGATCATCACTGACGGAGTGCAGTTGATCTTTGGTGCCGATTATCACCAGATCAGCATTCCTCTTCTCTCGAAAAACATTCGCCTGGGATCGCAGATTTCGATCAATGCGCCGTGGCTGGTATCGTTTGCGATTGCGGCGGTGCTGGCGGTGGTCCTGTATTTTGTGGTGACGCACACCATGTTCGGGAGGGCGGCGCGCGCCATCGCTCAGAACCGTTATGCAGCGCCGCTCATGGGAATCAATGTCAACCAGGTGCAGGCCATCTCGTTCGGCATCGGTTCTGCCGCGGCGGGCATCGCGGGATCGCTGCTGCTGCCGGTCTTCTATTTATTTCCTGAGGTCGGCAATCAGTTCAAGCTCAAGTCGTTTGTGATGGTAGTGCTCGGAGGCATGGGCTCCATCCAGGGCGCGGCCATTGCCGGGCTCGTGTTAGGCGTGGTCGAGAGCCTGACCAGTCTCTACTGGGGCAACGAGTGGGCCCTGGCCGTCGATTTCGTGATCTTTATTCTGGTCCTGTCGTTGAAACCCAGCGGGATTTTCGGGAGCCAGCGCGCATGAAGCGGTGGTTCTTCATCGGGATGGGATTTTTCTTTCTGCTGGCGCTGCTGGTTCCGCTGGTGGTTCAATCCGACTACACGCTGCAAATTCTGTTTCGCGTTTTCCTGTTCGCGGCCTTGGGGCTCGCTTGGAACCTGGTCGGCGGGTACACCGGCCAGTTGTCGCTGGGACATGCCGCCTATTTCGGCGTCGGGGCTTACTCGCTGGCCTTGTTCTCGAAAGCGGGCGTGTCTCCCTGGGTGTCGGTTTTGCTGGGGATGGCGCTGGCTGTGCTTTCGGCGGCGGTGATTGGCAGCGTATCTTTTCGACTGCGAGGGCCGTACTTTGCGCTCTGCACCATTGCCTTCGCCGAGGTGCTTCGGCTGACCGCCAAGAATCTGCCGAACCTCACGGGCGGCGACGTGGGGGTGCAGGTCCCGCTGCTGTTTCCTTACTCCAGCACCAAGGCTTTCTATATTTCCGGCGTGCTGTTGACGCTGATGGTCTTCGCCCTCACGGCGTGGATCGAGCGCTCACGGTTCGGCTACTATTTGCTGGCCATTCGCGAAGACCAGGACGCGGCTTTAGCGGTGGGAGTGAACACTTCGCGTTACAAACTGTGGATTCTGCTGATCAGCGCCGCGCTCACCGCCATCGGGGGCGCGCTCTATGCCAGCCTGTTTTTATTTATTGTTCCAGACCAGGTGCTGGCGATGGAGATCTCAACCGAGATCGCGATCGTGGCCATGCTGGGCGGCGCGGGAACGCTGATCGGACCTCTGGTTGGTTCCATCACCCTGGAAACGGCCTCGGAAATCTTCAAGACGTTTTTCAAGGAAGCGAACCTGCTGATCTATGGAGTGCTGATCGTGGTCGTGGTTTTGTTCCTGCCGGAAGGCATTGTAGGCACCATCGCCAACAAGCTGCGCGTTTTCAAAACCGCGCCCACCGCGCCGTTCGCCACTCCGGAACCGCCCGATCCAGAAGAGGAAGCGCAGCGCGCCGTGATTTCGGAGTAGGAGAATCTGGGAATGTCCCTGCTGGAAGCAAAAAACGTCAGCAAGCGGTTTGGTGGCCTGAAGGCCATCAGCGACGTGTCGTTCACGGTGCGGCCGGGTGAAATGTGCTTTATCGTTGGGCCCAACGGCGCGGGCAAGACCACGTTGTTCAACCTGATTACCGGTGTTTTTCATCCGGATAGTGGCAGCATTCATTTCGAGGGGCGCCCCATCACGAACCTGTCGCCCGACCGCGCCGCCAAGCTCGGGATTGGCCGCACCTTCCAGATTGTGAAGCCGCTGCGCAACCTGACCATATTAGAGAACGTGATGCTGGGCGCTTTTCTGCGCACCTCCAGTCCAGCTAAAGCCGAGCAGGAAGCGATCAAGGTTCTGAAATTTCTGCAGATGGAAAAGGTCCTCCACCTGCCCGCTCGCGGCATGGGATTGCCCATGCTGAAGCGTCTGGAAATCGCCCGCGCGCTGGCGACCAAGCCCAAGTTGGTGCTGCTCGATGAAGTGGTGGCCGGTCTGCCGACTTCGGAGGCGATTCAATTGGCCATGCTGTTGAAGCGCTTGCCGGAATGGGGCATCTCAGCCATCGGCGGCATTGAGCACGTGATGCAAGTGGTGATGCGCGTGGCCGACCGGGTCATGGTCCTCGACCACGGCATGGTGATTGCAGAAGGCTTGCCGCAGGACGTCGTCCACCGGCCAGAGGTAATCGAAGCGTATCTCGGCTCGAAGTACAAGGAGATTGTCGCGTGAATGCGGCCCTGCTGCGTCTTGAGGATGTGCGCGCCAGCTACGGCGACCTGCAGGCGTTGTTCCGTATCACGTTCGAGGTGAACGCCGGCGAAATTGTGACGCTCATCGGGGCCAACGGCGCCGGCAAGACCACAACCCTGCGCGTTATTTCCGGTTTGTTGGCGTCGAAACAGGGGAAGGTGTATTTTGACGGCCAGGACATCACCAGGGTGTCGCCGCACGAGATTGTGATGCGCGGCGTCAGCCACGTTCCGGAAGGTCGGCAACTTTTTCCCTTCATGAGCGTGGAAGAAAACCTGGCGCTCGGAGCCTACATTCCGCGCCAGCGCCCCCGAATCAAACAGGCCATTGAAGAACAGTTCGAATTATTTCCCCGTTTGAAGGAACGCCGCAAACAACTGGCCGGAACGCTTTCCGGCGGAGAACAGCAAATGGTGGCCATTGCGCGCGGTTTGATGGCCGCGCCAAAATTGTTGTTGCTCGATGAACCTTCGCTCGGCCTCGCTCCCAAGATCGTCGAGGAGGTTTTCGTCAAGGTGCAGCAGATCGGCAAGTCCGGCGTGACTGTGCTCATTGTCGAGCAGAACGTGGTGGATGGCCTGAGTATCTCCGACCGCGGGTACGTGGTGGAAAATGGCGAAGTGACCATGCAGGGGTCGCCGAAAGAACTCCTAGGCGACGAAAAGATCCGGGCGGCATACTTGGGGCTGTGATGCGCCGGCGCGCCCCGCCCGGTCCGATGTTCGCGCTATCGCGCCAGAATTACGCGGCTTGTCGCGTCTTGCTCGCTTCTCTCGCAGTCTTCTCCGCGGCCCACTCATAACCCACCGCGGCCGAGTAAATTGCCCGCTCGAAGAATTGGTCGAGCAACTGCAATAACTCCTGCTTGCCGAAGATTTCTATCGGGCGGTCTGGATAGGAGTCATCGAGGATGAACTCCCAGAGATTGTCCTTCGTCAGAATGATGGCCCAGATTAGCTGGCTCAGAGGAACACCCTGCTCAGCGCGGCGCGCTCCGATCCGCGTGTAGCGTTGCTCGATATCGGCTTCACTCTTGTCCAGCAACCACTCACCCAGGTGGCGATAGATTTCATATACCCGCTGCGTAAGCTCTTCCGGTGGAACCCTGCGGAACGCCTCGGTCCGCTCGGAGCGTTGCACTTTGTGCAGCAGACCGCTGGCCAGGGCATCAGAACGGTCCTCAATGTGACGGACGAACCTGTGGCTGAGCATCATTACCGCATCCCTTCCCAACGTTTCGGTTTTCATGTTCTCCCCCTTCCCCGGGGCGATGGCGAATCCCAGCTTTCTAATCAGATTATGCTCTTAGCTCGTCGCGCGTGATGTGACGCCAGTCACGACCTCACAGCGTTCGGATAATTCGGTCTCCCCTATGGCGGAGGGGTGTGATAATTCTCACCTTGCCAGGTAGTCAGGGTCACCGCCAAGAGATATCCGGGAGCATTTAATCAAACGTTCGGGCAGTTCCGAAAAGAGTGCAGGTGTGCATGACCGTTAGCCTGTTCTTCGCGAGTCTTGACCGAGTGCGTGAATTGCCCGAGCCCTACACGCTCCTTCAGTTATCCCCAACAGTCGTATTCAACAATTTTTCACGGAGGGTACTAACATGCCTGGCATTATGACGCTGCCCGAAATCAAGGTTCCGGGCGATATTGAAGACGTACTTAACGCAGTGAAAATGAAGAACCCGGCGGAGCCGGAGTTCCATCAGGCGGTCGTGGAAGTGTTCGACTCGCTGCGTCCGGCGCTGGCGAAGCATCCGGAATTCCGGGCGGCCCGGATTCTGGAGCGCATCGTGGAGCCGGAACGCGTCCTTATGTTCCGTGTGCCCTGGCTTGACGATCAGGGTAAAGTGCAGGTCAATCGCGGCTTCCGCATCGAGATGAACAGCGCCATCGGCCCTTATAAAGGCGGACTGCGCTTCCATCCCTCTGTCAATCTCGGCATACTGAAATTCCTGGCGTTCGAACAAGTCTTCAAGAATTCGCTGACCACGCTGCCCATGGGCGGCGGCAAGGGCGGAAGCGATTTCGATCCCAAAGGCAAGAGTGACAACGAAGTCATGCGCTTCTGCCAGAGCTTCATGACCGAGCTGTGGCGGCACATTGGAGCGGACACCGACGTTCCCGCAGGCGACATAGGGGTGGGCGGACGGGAGATCGGCTTCCTGTTCGGCCAATACAAGCGCCTGGCCAACAAGTTCACCGGCGTGCTGACGGGCAAAGGGCTGAGCTGGGGAGGCTCACTCATTCGTCCGGAAGCCACGGGATATGGCTGCGTTTACTTCGCCGACGAAATGTTGAAGAGCCGCAAGGACTCGCTGGAAGGCAAGCTCTGCCTGGTTTCGGGCAGCGGCAACGTCTCTCAGTACACGGTGGAAAAGCTGCTCGACTTCGGCGCCAAGCCGATTACGCTGTCCGATTCCGACGGTGCGATCTACGATCCGGATGGAATCGACCGCGAGAAGCTGGCCTGGGTCATGGAGTTGAAGAACGTTTATCGTGGACGCATCCGCAAATATGCCGACTGCTTCAAGAGAGCGATCTTCATGCCCACCGATGTCCTGGTGGACCACAATCCGATTTGGAATATTAAGGCCGACTGTGCTTTCCCGAGTGCCACGCAGAATGAGATCAATGCCAAGGACGCGGCCAATCTCATTATGAATGGCGTCAAACTGGTCGCCGAGGGCGCGAACATGCCGAGCACGCTGGATGCGACCAGGATGTTCCTGGATGCCAAGATCCTCTATGGCCCGGCCAAGGCTGCGAACGCCGGCGGCGTCGCCACCTCGGGTCTGGAAATGGCGCAGGACAGCATGCGTATGACGTGGTCGCGTGACGAGGTGGACAATCGGCTGCACCAGATCATGATCGCCATCCACCGCAATTGCTACGAGACCGCGGAGACCTACGGGACTCCGGGCAATCTGGTGAATGGAGCGAACATCGCCGGTTTCCTCAAAGTGGCGAACGCGATGCTGGACCAGGGCTTGGTCTAAGTCTAAGTCTAAGTCTTGTGTGTAATACTGAGTATGACGCGGGGTGGAGCAATTCTGCCCCGCATTTTTTTTGCCGCTGGCTAAGAGCCGGGCGTCTCCGCCCGGCCACCTCAAAGACTTGGGCCGGAGAGACACGCCCGTCGCCCGACCAATGACTCATCCCACAGTCGCGGCGCTAGTTCTTGCTCCAGGTGAAGCCGGTCTGACTGAAGATTGGGCTGCCTCCACCCGAGAGAAAGCTGTTCGCGAGGGCAGTATCGTAGTGAATGGCGGAGCTGGAGCTGGGGGTAAACGTGTTCCCAATGACTGCGCCGAAGAAATCCGAACCGCCCGACATGGTGATACCTGAATTGGGGGCATAGACTACCGCGCCGCTTCCCGAACCGCCCGATAGGTTGACACCGCCGCAGTAGTTTTGCCCTGGGTTCGAGCCATTGGGGGGAGCGGGAGCGTTGCCGCAACACTGGATTTCAAAATTGGCGGGAGGACCCGAGTTGGCAATGCTGCCGCCGCTCATGTCAACCGCCGTCTGCATGTAGTTGATCGGATTGGTCGCCGGGTACGGATTCCCGCTATTGAGGGTTTTGATGCCCTGGATGTTCAGAACGACAGGCCCGGAAAGAAGCACAATCGGGCTGGAGCCGCTTAAAACCAGGCTATTGATGTTGTAAGTCCCGGCGGTCAAGAAGATCGTGGTGCCGCCCGAGGCTGCTATATCCCCGTATGTGTAAGTGGAGGTCGAGGTCGGCGCAAGCTGGATACACTTACCACTCGGGCAGGAAGCCCCCGTGACGTTGGTGCAGCCAGCCCCCGTTGCCCAGCAACTGCCGGACGCATTCATGTTGGTGCCGACGGGCGGGGCGGGATTCACTTTTGCCGGGGCCGAGTACACGGGCGGTGTCATTAGTGCGAGTCCGCCGGTGGCGCCGCCACTGCTGCTGGAATTCAGCAAGGCCGGGCAACTTCCCGTGTTTATATTGGTCCCGGACAAGCTTCCGTTGATGGTGGACGAACCGCTCATCGTCACACTGCCCACCGTGCCCACGTTGCCAAGGCTGCCTCGGTTTCCCGTGGCAGGAGACGGGGTGTAGGGCCCGGAGGAGGAGCTATAGGAATCGGTGTAGGCGGAGCCGGACCAGGTCATGGCGATAGGATTGCTGCAGCCGGAGCCGGTGGCATAGACGGCATACTGAAAAAGTGGCGTCGGGTTGCTGTTGTTCTGGATGGTCTCAACCACCTGCGTTGTTGCGCTGCGCGCTCCCGCGATGGTGCCGACGGAGGTGATCTGCCAGGTCTGCTGAGTGGCCGACTGCATTTGCATTAACTCGGCCGTCACGGTATAGGTGGCGTTGGCCAAACCGGGTACACTGATTCCGTTGAGGGCGTTGTTGAACGAGGTCTGCACGGTGTTCGTACTGTCAGGATAGTTGGAAGTCGCGCCGAGCACGATCGCGGAGCCGGAAGTTGGGCACGTGCCACCGCTCTTACATTGCACCGGGCTATGAGTCATGTCATAAGAGGTGAGGACGGCTGGCGCAGTGTAATTGTTCTTGAACCAGTTGACGCCGGCTTGCGCGCCTGCCTCCGCAGCGTAGCGGGATTGCGTCAGAAGGCGGTAGTTGGCGCTCGCCCACATCTCCGATTGCGTGACAAAGATCAAGGACGCCGCCAGCGCCGAAAGCAGGAACAATATTACCAAGGCTATGATCAGCGCCACGCCTTTCTGGTTTCCGACTTGCTCGCGTTTACGGTTATTCACATTTGCCTCCAAATCTCTTTGACACTACTCGCTTCCTACCCGGCGGCTATGGGAAGCTCGGGAAGTAAGTACTAGGCGGGAGGGGCTGCAGAACGTTGGTTAGTCCGGCACTCGCAAGAGCTTTCCCGTACAAAACATTGCGCGGACTCAGGTTCAGGAAAGAATTGGTCACGGTTATGTAGCAGGTGGTTGTATTACCCGTACTAACTCCACCACAGCCCGACAACGAGGGATCCTTTTGTGACGAGGCCGTGCTCAGCGTAAGGCCGACGCCTGGGATGATGTTGGTGAAGCCGGCCACGGTAGCGGCTGTGCCATAGGTGAAGCAGGCGCTCCCGTCGGGGTTGGGAATTACGTTCTGGACCAGAGTGTCGGTCGAAACCGCACCCGACGGAAGCTGTATGATCGATCGCCTTAATGTCCCATAGTTCGGCGGCGTCGACGATTGGGTGCAGGCATAATGCACGTAATACAGGTGCCCATCGGAGTTGACGTCCCCGATAAGATACAAGTCGTTACCGCCCGACTGGGTTGCGGCGCTAATTTGCCCCCACAATATTCCCTGGGGGAAGATGCCCGCCAGATTCACGATCGTGCTCGCGGCATGGGCGTTGGCGAATGTAGCCGTTATGTTGTTTCCCGAAATCGCCGTGATCGCCACCGTTTCCTGGTTCGCATCGTTCACCTGCAGGTTTTCGCCCACGAACATGTTGGCCGCGGTGCCCGCGGGACTAACCGTGACCGTCGAGCTTCCTTTGGACGCCGCGGTGATGGTGACCTGCGAGACTCCACCCACTCCAGTGAACGCGCCCGCTTGGCCGATCTCCTGTTGCAACATCTCCGTAGCGTTGCGCACGCTGGATTGCATGTTTTGCCGCACCGAGGTTCCGGTATATTGTTGCTGGTAAACCGCTAGCCCATACAGGGCGCTGCCCGCCACGATGAGCAGGATGCTCATGGCGCACATCAGTTCGATCAACGAGAATCCCTTGCTCCGGCTCATTGGGTCATGAAACATACGAGTGTGGTTGTGGGCTGCGCGCCCTGTGTTTTCGTTACTAGTGCGGTGCTAACGACAGTAATGGTTTTCAGATTGCCTCCGGCGTTGACCGACATGCTCCATTTCCGCACGAAGAAAGAGTTGGTGGAACTGGTCAGTGGCTTTCCGGTTGCATCCAGGTAATCCACATAGCCTGCCGTTGCCGTGGTGGTGCTGCCGCCAACGCTCAGCCCCACTCCCGGCGATGACGTCCCCTCGGTAGTGTCGGTCGTGCTATCGTTGAAACTCAGGCCCATCAATTGGTCCATTTTGTCCTGCGCATACATGGTTGTGCGGGTAAGGTCCTGCCCCTGGTCCTGATTTTGGACTGTGGCGACGGTGAGCAGACCCGTCACGCCCACGATGCCGACCAGCAAAATCGCCGAGGCGATCATGGTTTCGAGGATCGTTACCCCGCTCTCCGATACCGCTTTTATCTTCTTACCCTTCATGCTTGCGCCTTTTCCTAGTAGAACTGGGTCCAGGTGGAGTTAGTGCCATTCATCTGCCAGATCTGGACGTTGCCGCTGATCGATACCGTGACTGCGTAGTAAGTTCCGTGTCCGTTGTTGAGATAAACGGCGTAGTTGCCGCTTGCGACGAGGCCAGAAGTCACTGGAATGCCTCTGGAGTTAAATTCAATGAGATTGGATTGGCCGATGGGCGACTGCGAACCGGCCGCAGTGGTGATGGTGCCGTAGCCATAGCTGGAGTTGGTGGACAGATTTTGCACGCCCGTATTGACTCCGCCTGTTTGGTCGATGGCCCATGAAGCCGATCCCTGGTTGTAAACCTCCACCTGATACTGATAAGTCCCGGTCCCCGTGTTCTTGGTGAAGTTGTTGAAGTTCACGCGGGCATCGGTGAACTGGGCGGAGGCGCGCATTTTCGCCAGAGCCAGCTGGCCGGCAATGGCTCGCACATCCGCCGCGGTTTGGTAAGACTGCAAACCGGCCTTTAGCGATGGGATGGCAATCACCCCAATCAGCAACATGATGGCCACGACGACCGTTATCTCGACTAGCGAGAATCCGCGTGCGGACCCGGTTGCGCGGGCTCCTGTCATCTTTGCCGATTTGTCCACGTTTCAGTATCTCCATGCCCTTCGGGCCCGATCAAATTACGTTGGTACTCCGGCGGTGGTGACTTGCCGAAGGCGGTAACATATCGAACCCGTCGGATGCAGCACCAGGATGAGTTTGGCTGGCTGGCGTAATCGCCACTGATTTCTGCCTTACCTAGAGCCGCCAACGGCGAAGCGCATCGGGAATGAGCCGGTCCTGTGTCGCAGCTTGGGCAGGCTCATTGCCGCAATTGCCCGCGCAATGAGAAGCACTTCGAGATTGAATCGGTGCGCTGCGATCGAGACAAGCGGAATACTGACTGACATGCTGTGGCTCGGTCCAGGCTGAGTGAGGCTCAACTCCACTGCCGCAATTCACCAGGACCGTCAGGTATTCGATATGGTGCATCGGCCGCAGATCGGCCAAGCCACGGCCAAGGCCCAAAAGTCCCGCTGTAAGGATCAGCCCGGTTAACGCTGTTGTCCAGATTGAATGTGGCTTCATCGCAGTGTCCCCATCGCACTTGTTCCCATAACTGAGGAGCACGCGTCGCGCCAAACGGGATAGCGCGTAAATCATTGATTACTCAGTCCAACTTGGGATGAAACAGGGAGTCGATTGGGACAGACTGTCCCCAGCGCAGCCAGTCGCGACAGATTGTCCGCATGAGCTGGTGGTCACCATGCGCGACGTTCCGATGGTAACCGTCGTCTGGTTGTGTGGGCTGGTTCGCCCAAGGCCATTCAGTGAGTTCCGCGCAACTGGCCAGCCTGCTTCCGATCTTGATCGGCCAGCGCCGCAGTTTCCGGCAATTGATCGTAAATCTGGGCGCGCTGCTCGTAGAGTTCGGGGCTGTTCCGATTGTTCGAAATCAGTTGTGAGTATTCCGCGATGGTGTCATACCAGAGACGATGCTCGACGAAGACCTGCGCTCGCTTCAGGCGATCGGGCAGCGCGTTTCCTTTGGCGCTTTCCAGCGCCTGCTCGATGGATTTGCGTTCCGAGCCGGAGACCAACACGATGCGCACCGGTTCCGGCGGCTCGATCAATTGCGCAGCCATGGCCTGTACGGTCCAAGCGTAAGTCCCGCCGGCTTGCAGTGGAGGCGCGTCCTGGGGGTAGGCGAAGGTACGGATGTCCCCGGCCACTTCCTGCTCGTAAACCTCGTCGTCGTTGGAGTCGTAGAGACGGAAAGTGAATTTTTGCGCGCCCGGCGAATTTCCCCAAGAAAAGGTTGGCCGCGGGCCGTAGGCCTTGCCCAAGCTCGGGGCGTACAAGGCGGGCGGCACGGCCGCTCCACGCGAACCGGCGCCGAGCTGCAGGCCATTCTTTGCCTTGCTTTTTTTGGGATCCAGCTCAAAGCCGGAAAGGTCAGCGACCACCCTCTGGGGACGCGCCTTGTCGGGGGCGGCTTTCCCCGCCGGGTTGGACGACTGGTTTCCGGGAGCCGAACCCGCCGGCTGCTGCGCCAGAACGGCCCAAGAGCCGGCCATGACGGTTGCAATCATGAAGCTGAAGCAGTATCGCATCTCTGTTTACCCTCCCAGTTCTACCACGGGCTGATTCTGATCCAAAGCTTCCACCGTGTACACGTGAACTTCTCCTTCAACGCCACGTACCTTGGTCTTGCCTAGATCGCGAGTGTTTTGGAAACACTCGCGAATCAATTGCTCAGTGCTTTCGCTCATGACAATGGGAGCGTGCAAATCTTTTGTCAGGCTTTCCAGACGCGAAGCGAGGTTCACGGTTTCTCCGATTACGGAATACTCAAGACGCTTCTCCGAGCCCACACTGCCGCAGGTTAACTGGCCAGTGTGAATGCCAATGCCGATCTGGATTGGGGGACCGCCGCCATTGGAGTTTAGCTCGGCATTTAGTTCCTCGACCCGCTTCAACATTCGCAAGGCGCAGCGGACAGCGCAGCATGCATCCTCGTTGACCCCCCCGCTCAGTGGCACACCGAAAATGACCATGAGACCGTCACCGATGAATTTGTTCAGGAAGCCGCATTCCCGGGTGATGACTTCATCCATCGCCGTGAAATACCGGTTCAACCACTGTAATACTTGCTGCGAAGGCTTGCCCGAGCTCAAGGCGGTGAAGCCGCGAATGTCTGAGAAGAGGACCGTCGCCGTGCGTTCCTCGCCGGCCAGAATGATCTCGTTCTTGCGCTCCCAAATCTTCTGTGCCACTTCCGGCGAGACATAGCGGGAAAACATGCCCATGATTTGTTTGCGGTCGGCCTCCGCCAGCGAGCGGCTGAACCGTTCCTGGACGAACTGGTAGGTCGCGCTTACGGGAAGGACTAAGAGCAGAGCGGCCTCACCGCCTACAACTTTCATCCAATAATGCTGGAATGCCATCAGGCCCTGAGCGCCCTCGTGGACCGCTAGCAGCGCGATCCCCACCCCGGACAAGCCGTATTTCAGCGGCATGCGCAACGTCAGCCAGGTGACGAACCAAACGATAAGAAACAAAATGCCCCAGTTGATTGCCGGAGAAACCACGGAGATTACCGGCCCATGTAACAAGGTATGAATGGCGGCGGCGTGGACTTCGACACCCGGCAACAGGTTTCGCGACCCGTCACTCGAGCGCGGACGGAAGACGGGCGTGAAGAAACGATCGCGGGCGGCATCGCTGGATTGACCAATCAGGGCCAGTTTGTCGCCGAACAGTTTCGGCAAGTCCACCTGGTCTTGCAGAATGGACAATGCGGAAACGACCTTGGCCGGTTCGGGGTTCCAGGCGATCAAAGTGGTCTTGCGGTCGGGATCGAGATAGGGGATCCGGCGGCCCAGGAATTGTGCGGCATCGTGCCCGGCCGGATGAATAGTCTCGCCGCTGTATTGCTGCGCCAGAGCGAGCGGCAGTGAGACCGGACCGCCCGAGTCTGGCGGCAGCAGCAACATGCTGCGAACGAACCCGTCGTTGTCGACGGGCGTATTTACGAAGGCAAAACCGAGGGCCCCGGGCGTGTTGTCCTTGCACCAACCTCGCGGGCCGGACGACTCGGTCTGGCAGAAGGAAGGAATCGGCTCCAGGCTAGGCAAGCCGCCGCTGCCTAGTTGAGAAGCTACAATCACGTTCCCGGCTTCGGTCAAGGCTTGCTGAAGGGCTGCGTCATCGGCCGGATCGCGGGGTTCGCTGAGGAAGAAATCCAGGCCGACGATTCGCGGCTTTGCCGTGGAAATGCGCCGGATGACATCCGCCACTACCGCGCGTGGAATCGGGAACCGGCCAAAGTGAGCTACGGTGTTGTCATCGAAGGCAACGACGACGATGTCGTCATTCCCCTTCTTGTAATAGCCGCCGTGGTTGACGAGAAAATCGTAGTTCCAGAGTTCGAGATCGCTGGCCACGACCGATTGGCTCGCAGCCAGCGCCAATCCATAGGCCACTACCCCAAGCAGAAGACTGACCAGTACGTAGTGGCGTGGTGGCTTAAGGGAATCCATGGCAAAGGAACTGGAAGCACGCCGACCGGCAGATTATTGCCATTTCACAAAGCCTTCTCCCACCTGCCCGATTTCGTAGCGCAGATCATGGTGGTTTTGGGAGCAATCCAACTGCGCATTGAGCTGGTAGAGATCCTGTTTGGGCACTTTGTAGGGCGCGTCGTGCACCGCCAACTGAATCAGAAGTGGCCCGGAAGGCACCGACATCGGCACCTCCCCATCCTTGATATCGAGGGTTTCGTCCTTGCCATTCACGATCAGGTCATAGGACTTGGAGGATGCATGTTTGGTAACGTAGCCGACTTTGAAATTGATTTTGCACGGCCCGCCCGCTGACGCCACCGGCCGCGCTTCTCTCGTCGTGGCCACCGAAGCAGCGCCGCGCGTCGCCTGGGAGCTCATGTCCTGAGCGATATTTCTGGCTGCCGCCCCCAGCGCTTGTTTTTCGAAAGGCTTGCTGGAGGAACGATACAACGCCATTTGGTCTCGGAGTTGACCCGCGCGACTGTTGCTGTTGCCCAGCGATTCCAATGCCTCGTGGGCGACTTCGTGCCGGTTGATGGGAGTGGTGCTCTGCCACGAAGTTATTGACGCCCCGGTTTTCAGGTCAACCAGGTCGGCCTTCACCTTAACCGTGAAGTCGCCCTTGGCGGGCATTTCGGTGGTAAGCAGGACTGTAATCAGCGCCACGTCGACGTCGTTTTTCCGGGCATAATCGAGGGTATATTCGTCCGCCGTGGCGGTGTACAAACCTCCCGGGTTCAGCAAAAGCGGTTCGACGGATGAACTCTGCAACTCCTGAAAAATCATGGTCGTCAGATGCTGGCAGAATTCCGGCCCGTAGTTCGATCCACCTTGATCGTAGGTGGGGAGCACTCCCACCACCACCTTTGCCGCCGCGGCGGCAAGGGCAAAGGTGGGGAGCAGAAGAAGAATCACAACGAGAGTGAATCCTCGAGAGAGACTGCAAATCCGGTCCGCAGCTTTCATCAATGCCTCCCTGCGTAGCGCCAATGTTTCCAGCCCGCCGGACTCACTGCGGTGCGGGAGCGGGAGCCGGCTTCTTCGTTGAACGGATTGCCACCGGGCGTGTCTGAGGCGTCTTTCCGCTACCAGCCTCATCACCGCTGACAGCCGCTTGTGTCACCTGCCTGGCCGAGGCCGCGCCGGTGTTCTGGGTTTGGCTGACGCGCAGAGCTTCCACATTCTTGGTGGAGATAACCATGGCTGGTGGAACGTACCAGGTCGCATCCCCCGCCAGGGTAAAGTAATCGTACAAAATCGGCATGTTGTTCGGCAGTTGCCCGACGTGTTCGCGCTGGTACAGCGCAACGTAGGTTTGCAGTTCTTTCCTGATCTCATCGGAGTTGGCGGAATTCTTGTCCGCGATCAAGCTCAGGGCATGTTCAAGATGAGGATCGGGATAGGCCCCACGGCCTTCGTCGTATTGGATCGACTTGAGGAAAGCGGCCGTGGCCTGCTGGCGGTCGGCAGGTGTACGGGCGGTGACGGAAATCACCTTGCCCAGATAATACTGCGCACGCGCGTCGTTGGAGCGCAGGCTGACGGCCTGTTCCAGGTCGTCCCGCGCCACGTCGTACAGGTCGTAATCGAGAGCGATGATGCCGTTGTCACGCTTCAGCGCCGACATAATTAAGGAGAACTCCGGGCTGGAGCCGGTGAGTCCGCCGGCCTTTAGTTTGGCGTCGATGGCAGGCTTGAACGAACCCGAGAGCAACTCCAGGGCATGGGCGCTGCGTTCCTTCACTCGCGACAAGCGGCTGATAAAACCAAGACCGACGCGCGAATCGCGGGTCACGGAGCTATCCAGCCGCGCGTACAGCCGCGGCACCTCGCGTACGTCATAGCTCTGATCCAGCATGTACTTGAAACCGGCGTCGTCCGCTTCATTCTCGTACACCGTGCTCCATTCGGTGACTGTCATCTTGTTGCGGAACAGAAATTGCGAACTCAGCAGGCCGCCGCCGAAGCCGATCAGGCCGCCGGTGAGCGCCCCTCCTCTGCCCCCAATTCCAGCGCCGATTCCGGCGCCCGCCAGCGCGGTCACGCCGGAAAAGATCGCCCGCTTCTTCTCCGTGTCCTTTTCCTTCTCTTTATAGAGTTCTTCCTCGAGGATCTGGTTACGGATCTGGTTGTAAAAGTGGTTTTTCTCGACATGGGCGATCTCGTGCCCGAGGATATAGGAAAGTTGCGCTTCGTTGTCGAGCATGGCCACCAGCCCGGTCGAGATATACACCGACCCGGTAGAGAACGACTCCGCCCGGGGCACGGGATCCAGCAGCAGTTTGAAGGAATAGGTATTCGGTGAATCCGCGGGGACGAGGTGCTGGCCGATGTTATTCAGGTACTCCTGCAGAATCGGATTGTCGTAAAGTTGTCCGTACTTTTCGCGGAATTCGGCGAGTTGCGGCCCGAACGACTCGGAGAAATGCAGCGAGTAGTTGACGTTGTAGGCATACTCCAGATCGGTTTGCCTTTTCGCGTCCCAGGCTGCCTGAATCTCTTCCTTGACCTCGGGACGGTCGGCGATCTCCGCCATTTTTTTCTTGTCGTTGTCGGAAAGCTCGGCGGGGTTATCGGTTGTGCGGACTGCTTCCTTTTCCTTCTTTTTGCCTAAGCCGAGTTGGGCGGCAGAGAAACTGGACAGTAACAACGCCGCGGCCAACACAAATAGGACGTTGCGGCGGGATGGAAAAGAGTTCATACAGCCTCCTTAGAGAGAACGGTTGAGTGTTTCTCGTGCCCCAGAGAGCAGCCTCGAACAGGAATGGGTAAGTTTAGGCAAAGCGTAGAAGATTCAGCCGCCCCTCGTCAAGCACGATGAGCGAAACCACGTTGACCTTTTCGCAACCTATTGACAGAGGCGCAACAAGAATCATAATGTTCACACCGGCACTCCCATGCGCTTTAGTTTCGTCAAGACGGCATTAGCCCTGGCAGTAGTGCTGGCCGTTTCCGGCAAACCGGATGCGACACTCGGTCAAACCGTCAGGGCAGCCGAAATGTGGCTCGAAATCCCGGAATTGCATGGCCGGGTCGAAGCGAATTCCTTTGCTGTGCTCGAAGCGCTGCCGCAGTCGGGAATTTCTCACCTGCGGGTGCATATCGACAAGCAGCCGATCGACGCGAGCTACGGCGACATCCACACCAAGATCAATACCGAAGCCACCGACGACATCACCGCCAAGCGCAGCGTGACCGAGGGCGTGCTATGTGAACTGGATCTCACCCATTGGGGCAGCGGATTCAAACTGAGGCCCGGACGCAATTCCGTCGAAGCCTACTATATCGACCGCTACAAGCGGGTCCACTACGCGTCCTTTTTGTTGCAATTTGCCGAGCCTCGTTCGGCCAGGAACCGGAAGCCCGCAGCCGCCCCGCCCGAAAGAATTGGCGGCGAAAAATATGCAGTGATCGTCGGCATTTCCAAGTACAAGAATGGCGGGACCGGACTGAGCAATCTGAAATATGCCAGCCGCGACGCTTCGGCGTTTCGCGAATTTCTGGAATCGCCGGCCGGCGGCAGCTTTGCAAAAGAGAACGTGCTGGAACTGTTGGACGAAGATGCAACCTCGCAGAAGCTGCGCAGCGCGCTGTTTACCTTCCTCACCAAGCCGCGGCCGCAGGACCTGGTGGTCATTTATTTTGCGGGGCATGGCGCGCCCGACCCCAACGACAGCCGCAACCTCTATCTCCTGACCTACGATACCCAGCCCGAGGATATGGGCGGGACCGCCTTCCTCATGTCCGACCTGCAGGACGTCTTTGACCGGGTCGTGAAAGCCAAGCATGTGATCACCCTGATCGATAGCTGCCACAGCTACGGCATCAGCGGTGAGCGCTTTGGCGCCAAACAGAATAATCTGTCGAATCAGTATCTGGAGCGCTATGCCTCCAAGGCCGATCGCGCCGTCATTACCGCCAGCGACGTGAGCGAATTGTCGCTGGAAGGCGAGCAGTGGGGCGGTGGACACGGCGTCTTCACCTATTTCGTGCTCCAGGGCCTGAAGAATGGCGAGGCCGACACAAATAAGGACGGCACGGTTACGGCCGGAGAGTTGTTTTCCTACCTGAGCGAGAGGGTCTCGCAAGCGACCAACCATCAGCAAAACCCGCGCGCCGTACCGGGATTGGCACAAAACCTTCCCCTCAGCGGCGTAGCCATGCAGAAGCTATCGGCGAAATTGGCCGCGCACTAGCGGGCTATTGGCAGACGCCCCTCTGGGGCTTGAAGCTCGGCGGATGTTGTGCCGTCAGGAGCCACAGCGCGTTGCGGCTTTCAGCCGCTGGGGGCACGCACCACACCCACTTTGAGAACTAGCGGCCGACAAGTATGAAAGCTCCCCAATAGTAAGGAAGGTCATTACCGTAGCGCTTCTTCACTCGATCTCGCTCTGTCATCTGCGCGCGACGCAGCGCCTCGGGCTTTTCCATTCCGCTGAGCCAATTCTGGTAAAAGAGCGTCATCAATTCCTCGGTTTCCCGGTCGGGCACCGACCACAGGCTCATCAGCACCGCTTCCGCGCCGGCTTCCTGCAGGGCGCGCCTTAGCCCGAAGACTCCCTCGCCATTTTGCACGCGCCCGCGACCCGTCTCGCAGGCACTGAGCACAACCAGTTCTGTCCTTTGCAAGTTCAACGCGGCTGCTTCGTAGGCGGTCAGCACTCCGCTTTCCGCTCCTTCCATGAGCGGCTCGCCTTTCAGTATCCGATCGGCCCCGGCAAAGAACAGTCCCGAGCGCATCATGGGGTCTTCTAGTCCTGAGGGCTCGGCGCTCAAGGCTTTGGAGCGCTTTACCTGCTGGTCGGATCGGAAAAATCCGTGGGTCGCAAGGTGCAGCACACGCGGGCTAGCCGCGCCTTTGACGACCTCTTCGAGCGCCTGCTCACCCTGGTAGCTTGCAACAGACCAGTCCTTCGCGCGCAGCAAAGCACCGATGGCTTGGACTTCCGTGGCCGTTCCTGGCAGCGGGCACAACACCCCGCCTTCGGGCGGCGGCGGGTAGCACGTCCCGCGCTCGGCCCAATCGCGGGAGAGCGGGCCGGTCTGGAGACTTGCGGGTGGCGCAGCCGATGCTAGCAGCCTTGCCGGTTCTTGCTTCTCCAAACCACGCACCCGGTCAACGGCAGCTCGCTGCTCCACGTCGTTCAGCAGGAAGCGCGGGTTCCCCACGAGGATGGCGGTGTTGCTCTTCGTATCATGCTTTGTCGAATCATGGCTCGTCGCACCAAGTCTCGGCCGCAGCAGGTCTCTTGTGCTCGATACCACGCGGACGTCGTATTTTTCCAGTACGCGACGGCCATCGGCGCCCTGCAAGACTCCGAGTGGGATTTCGTTCAAGGCTCCATCCAACGACACATAGACTCGATTGGCGTCGCCCAGCGTGGTTTCAAGAGGCTTCCACACCATGTCATACAAACTTCGCCAGGGCGGCGTGGTAGTCTGCGCAGCTGGAACCGGTTGCTTCGTGCCCCGGCTTCCCACCTCAGCGCGATAATCGGAGTAGGCTTCGCCTTCAATCTGGCGCGCTTCGCCAAGTTGAACCAGCGCAGGCCGCTGACTCCCGGGACGAACGACCAGCGCGACATAGTGCGTTCTGTTTGCCCACTTCTGTCCATCGTGAAACTGGAATTTCGCGAATTCAACGGCGGCGTCCCGCGGCGCGAGCGCCTTCCGCACATCTTGCCAATTCGCCTGTGCAAGATTCACCTGTTCGGCGAGCGAACTAACACGGTGGGCCAGTTGCTGCTCCAATTCGTTCGCCTCCACGTCGACCCGCGACCGCGACTCCCGCCAGCCTTCGGGCCGGGACGTGGCCAGCCGCGCCGATTCACTCTTCTTCGCAGTCAGCGCTTCGAGCAACTTAACGGCTTGGACGCCGCCGGTCCCCGCCACTCGAGCTCGCAGCGCCGCCACGCTGCTCCCCACCAACCCTTTTTCCCACAACAGCACGTCGTACATTTTCCCGACTAGCCCAGGGTCCCTTTCAGCGTAAACAAAGCAGAAGCTGAAATATTGAGGAAAAGTCGATTGCGCTTGCTCGAGAAACTCAAGCCGGTCTCGCTCACTCATGTAACTGAAGCTGTACGCGAATTGCCTTGAAAGATTCTGCAAGTCACGATCAAAGAAAGGCTCGGCCTGGGCATACTTGTCCTGGGCCCAGTACAGTTCCGCGAGGTTGTTAAGGCTCAGGGCCACGTCGGGGTGATCGGGCCCCAAGGCCTTCTCGCGGATCGCCAGGCTGCGTTGGTAGAGTGGTTCCGCCTCCGCATATTTGCCCTGGTTCCAGTACAGCACCGCGAGATTGTTCAGGCTCTGGGCCACGTCGGGATGATCGGGCCCCAGGGCCTTCTCGCGGATGGCTAGGCCGCGGCGATAGAGCGGCTCCGCTTCCATATACTTGCCCTGGTTCCAATACAGTGTGCCGAGATTCATCACGCTCTCGGCGACGTCGGGATGATCGGGCCCCAGGGCTTTCTCGCGGATGGCCAGGCTGCGGCGATAGAGCGGCTCCGCCTCCGCATCCTTGCCTTGGTTCCAGAACAGCACCGCGAGATTGTTCAGGCCCAGTGCCACGTCGGGATGATCGGGCCCCAGGGCTTTTTCGCGGATCGCCAGGCTGCGCCTGTAAAGCGGCTCGGCCTCCAAATATCTGCCTTGTTCCTTGTACAGTCCTGCGAGATTGTTCAAGGTCGCGGCCAGCAGGGGGTGATTAGGCCCCAGGGTCTTTTCGCGGATAGTCAGGCTGCGTTGGTAGAGTGGTTCCGCCTCCGCATATTTGCCCTGGTCCTTGTAAAGTTGCGCGAGATTGCTCAGGCTCACGGCCACCAAGGGGTGATTGGGCCCCAGGGTCTTTTCGCGGATGGTCAGGCTGCGTTGGTAAAGTGGTTCCGCCTCCGCGTACTTGCCCTGGTTCCAGCACAGCACCGCGAGATTGTTCAGACCTACGGCCACCTCGGGATGATCCGGCCCGAACGACTTCTCCCAGGTCGCCAGGCTGCGCTGAGAGAGGGGCTCCGCCTCCGCGTATTTGCCCTCGATCCGGTACAGTTCCGCAAGGTTGTTGAGGCTCTGGGCCACGTCGGGGTGACCTGACCCCAGCGTCTTCTCGCGGATTGCCAGGCTGCGTCGGTAGAGCGGCTCCGCCTCCGCGTACTTGCCCTCGATTCGGTACAGTTCCGCCAGATTGTTCAGGCCTTCGGCCACTCCGGGATGATCGGGTCCCAGCGTCTTCTCGCGGATCGCCAGGGCCCGATGGAGAAGCGGCTCCGCCTCAGGGGCCCTTCCCTCATCGCGGTACAGCAATGCAAGGTTGTTCAGGCTCAAGGCCACGTCGAGATGATCGGGCCCCAGTGCTTTCTCCCAGATCGCAAGGCTGCGCTTGAAGAGCGGCTCTGCCTCTTCGTATTTGCCCTGGTTCCGGTACACTTCCGCGAGATTGTTGAGGCTCTGGGCCACGTTGGGATGATCGGGCCCGAGCGCCTTCTCGCGGATGGCCAGCGCCCGTTTGAAGAATGGCTCCGCCTCCGCGTATTTGCCCCGCGCCCTATAGTTCAGGGCCAGCCAATTTAGTGCGGCTGCCGTATTTGGGTGTTCGGCTCCGAAGGTGGCTTCCGCAACGTGCAAGGCCTCCTCCGCTACTGGGAGAGCGTCATTGAACTTCCCCTGTTCTTGAAGCCGATCGACCTGCGTGTCGAGTTCCTTCCAGCGTGACTCCTGCGTCCAAGCCGGGGTTGCCACGAGGAAGGCAACCATCAACACGATGCTGAAGCGGTTGGCGTGGTGACGCACAGCTCGACTCCCACTTGCACCCGAACAACGGTGGCAAGCAGCGCGCCGCACGATCAGCATATGAAGATTGACAACTGCCGCGGGGCGACTGGCGCGCATTCTATCACCCGGCTCGACCACTGAAGCGCACCGATCTGGCTGCGCAGGTGCTATGAAAGGAGTGGTTTGGAAAAGAATGGCTCCTCAGGTAGGACTCGAACCTACAACCCTCCGGTTAACAGCCGGATGCTCTGCCATTGAGCTACTGAGGAGTGGGAGCACGCCTACATGCGTGCTGGAATTGACAACAAAATCATATCAGAGCCGGTCGCGGATTGGAATCTCCGTGGAGCACCTTGCGTCCATGAGTCCATGCCGCAACGATTCACTTCGGGGGTTCTGCTAACCTAATTCTCAGCGTCTCGTCCACAACCGATGTGAGGTGTCTATGCGGGGAGGTGTGCGTTTGCCGATTACTTTTGTAATGATTCTCATCGCTGTCGTTGCTCTGGTCTATGCCAAGGACTCTCGCGCCGAAGATTCTCGTGCCGAGGATTCCACCGTTCCTTCCGTCCCGGCCGGTCCTCCGCGAGCCAAAGTTGTTCCCGTCGAGGACACCGTCCAGGGTCACAGAATTGTCGATCGCTACCGTTATCTGGAGAATCCTAACGACCCCGACACCAAGCTCTACGTGGAGCAGGAACTTAGCTACACGCGGACTCTCCTTGACCCGCTCCCCGGACGCGACAAGATCAATGCGCGCCTCTCGCAATTGCTGGAGATTGGCACGGTCGGCACCCCGCAAATTGGCGGCAAGTATTACTTTCATACCCGCCGCGACGGCAATCAGAACCAGCCCGTGCTCTACGTGCGCGAAGGACTGCATGGCGCACTCAACAACGAAGACCGGGTGCTGGTCGATGTCAACAAGCTTGCGGCCGACGGGACGGTTGCTCTTGACTGGTGGCATCCGTCGGAAGACGGCAAGTACGTCGCGTATGGGACTTCGCCGAGCGGGTCCGAGGTCAGCACTCTTCACGTTATCGAGACCGCCAGCGGCAAACTGCTCCCCGATTCGATTGAACGCACCCGGGCCGCCAGCCTGGCATGGAAGCAAGACAATTCCGGATTCTTTTATACCCGGTATCCCAAGAAAGGGGATGTCCCCGAAGGGCAGGAAGTGTACTACCGGCGCGTGTTTTATCACGCGCTTGGTTCCGATCCGGCGCATGACCCGCTGATTTTCGGGGAAGGCCGCGACCCGCAATGGTGGCCGAATGTCAGCCTCTCGGAAGACGGACGCTGGCTGCTGATCGACGAGGAGCAGGGCTGGACGAAAACCGAATTGTTCCTGCAGGATCTCGCGTCAAACAATCCTCCCGCCGTAATCACCGCCGGCAAGAATTTCATTTACGGCGCCGATTTTTTCGCCGGGAAACTCTATATCACCACCAATGAAGAGGCGCCCCGCTATCGCGTGTTTGTCGCCGACGCGGCCAAGCCCCAGCGCGAGAACTGGAAGGAAATCATCCCGCAGACCGACGCCGTGCTGCAGGGCGTGAGCGTGATGGGCGGCAAGTTGTTGGCCCAGTACGAGCACAATGCAACTTCTGAACTGAAGCTATTCGGGCTCGACGGCAAGAAACTCGCCGATGTTGGCTTGCCCGCCATCGGCAACGTTTACGGTACCTCCGGCCGGTACGATCGCGACGAAATCTTTTTCGGATTCCAGTCCTTCACCGCGCCCCCCTCGATTTACCGCGTCGAATTGAGCGGCGTGAAGAGCGCGCTCTGGGCCAATGTCGAAGCGCCTTCCATCGATCCCTCCGCCTACGATGTCCAGCAGGTTTGGTACAGCTCGAAAGACGGCACCAAGGTCCCAATGTTTGTGGTGAGCAAGAAGGGAATCGAGAAGAACGGCAAGAACCCAACGCTATTAACCGGCTACGGAGGCTTTAACATCTCGCTGACTCCGGCCTTCAGCCGCAGCATGTTTCTCTGGATGGAGCACGGCGGCATTTACGCGGTGGCCAACCTGCGCGGCGGTTCCGAGTTCGGCGAAGACTGGCACCGCGCCGGCATGTTGGAGAAGAAGCAGAACGTGTTTGACGACTTCATCGCTGCCGGCGAATATCTCATCTCCCAGAAATACACCGACAGCGATCACCTTGCCATTCAGGGCGGATCGAACGGCGGCCTGCTGATGGGGGCGATGATTACGCAGCGTCCCGACCTTTTCCGTGCGGTAGTATGCCAGGTTCCGCTGCTCGACATGCTGCGCTATCAGAACTTCCAGATTGCAAAACTGTGGATCCCCGAATACGGCTCAGCCGAAGACGCCAAGCAGTTTGACTGGCTCTACGCGTACTCGCCCTATCATCACGTGAAGACGGGTCAGGAGTACCCCGCCATTCTCTTTATGACCGGCGATACGGATACGCGCGTCGATCCCATGCACGCCAAGAAAATGGCCGCGCTTCTGCAAGCCGAAGCCAAGAACGGCGCCAGCACGGACAAGCCGATCCTGCTGCGCATCGAGACTAAAGCCGGACACGGCCAAGGCAAGCCGGTCGCCAAGCAGATCGAAGAAAATACCGATATGTATTCGTTCCTGTTCTGGCAACTGGGAGTCACACCGTAATCGTGGAGAGACGGGCGTCCCGCCTGTCCAGCCGGGCGAAGTTCGGCTGGCGTGAGTCAGCGTGCACTTCCTACTGTGCTCCCTGCGTCCTCTGTGGTTAAATGTTGTCAATGTCCACCGAGCAGAAGATTCGCGTCCTGGTTGCCAAGCCCGGCCTCGACGGCCACGATCGCGGCGCCAAGGTGATTGCACGCGCTCTCCGCGATGCCGGCATGGAAGTCATCTATACCGGCCTGCGTCAGACCCCGGAGATGGTCGTCAACGCCTCGCTCCAGGAAGACGTGCAGGTCATCGGCCTTTCGATTCTTTCGGGCGCGCACAACGCGATCGTTCCGCGAGTGATGGACTTGCTGAAGCAAAACAAAATGGACGATGTGCTGGTGCTCGTCGGCGGCATCATTCCCGATCAGGACATCGAAGGCCTCAAGAAAATCGGTGTCGCCGGCATCTTCCAGCCCGGCACCCCGATGGACGACATTGTTAAGTTCATCCGCGAGCATGTAAAGCCGCAGGGCGTGCCGGCCGTCTGACGCAGCGGACGATGCACGAGCTAGATAGAGACGCTGCGGAAGACTTGCCGTCAGGAAAAGTGAAGTTGCCTTAATGAAACGCCTCTCAACGATTTTCTCCCTGCTCTTGTCCCCGGTGATGGCCTTCGGGCAGCAATCTATATGTCAGTCGCAAGCGGTCGCAATACAGCCGTACAACAGCCAGACCGGAACTGGAGTGCCCCAGGCGGCCGCGTTGCCCGAGCTAGGTTACTTTGCAACCGGGAGTATTTATGCAGCCCTTCCGGGAATGCCCGACCCACCACGCGCTTTCTGTGGCCCGCCATGGCAACCGAATTACCCTTATGTTGTTGGGGACATGATCGAGCCGTTGGCTCCCGGCGCGGTTTTTCAAGCGGTCTCCAATCCCAATTGCCTTGCCGATTGTAAGAGCGGAAGCACTCAGCCCCCCGGATTTGGGGGGACTCTAATTTTGCCTTCCAACACGTTTGTGAACATTACTACTTGTTCAGAAACGGGTACGACCGCGACCTGCACTATGGTCGGCCCCGCAGGTGACCCAGCACCACTGAATATCTTCGAGCCCTACCAAGGGGCCGTCGTCGGCTCCACGGTTGTAATCCAGAACTATGTCCCCAATCATGCCTACGACGGCTCCTGGGTAGTTACGGCCAGCACAAACCCTCCGGGACCGCCTTTCGCCACGCCGTTTACGTTCTCCTTCACCGCACCCGCTGGCCTCGCTCCGGAGGATTGTACGAAGGATGTAGGGTTAACTGCCTGCATCGCTTATCAACAAGGCACAAGGGTTGCCGACGGTGGCATTGTCTGGCAGTACGCTGGGCCTCAGACTGAGGTTGGGCCGACGGTGGTGGTGACGCCGTCTCCATTCAGTATCACAACCGCGCAGCCACTCGATGTGACCGTCGCGGTCGGCGGAGCCGGCATGCCAGCGCCGACCGGCACGGTGACAGTGACCAGCGGCACCTACGTTTCTGCCGCTGCGACCCTCAGCACCGACCATACGATCACCAGCGCGACAATCACTATCCCCGCCGGGTCGCTGGTCGCTGGCTTGGACACACTTACCGGCAAATACTCGGGTGACAGTAACTACGGAGCCGCCACCGGCATCAACGCAGTCACGGTTACTGGGTCGGGTCTGTTGACGCCGACGGTGACGGTGACGCCGTCTGCATCAAATATCACGACGGCTGATTCCCTCGATGTAATGATCACAGTCAGCGGTGGAAGTGGCCACCCAACGCCCACCGGCACGGTGACACTTACCGGCGGCGGCTATACTTCTCCCTCTACGACGCTGAGCGGCGGCAGCGCGAAGATCACGATTCCCGCCGGATCGTTGGCTGTGGGTATGGACACACTCACGGCGAGCTACCTAGGCGACAGCAACTACACCAACGGCACCGGCACGGCTTCGGTCACCGTCACCCAGGCTGTTCTCCTGACGCCGACGGTGACGGTGACGCCGGCTGCCTCGAGCATTACGACGACCGAGCCACTCAATGTGACGATCGCAGTCAGCGGCGGAAGCGGCCATCCAACGCCCAACGGCACGGTGACACTGGCCAGCGGCAGCTATAACTCTGGGCCTACCACGTTGAGCAGCGGCGGCGCCATGATCACCGTTCCCGCCGGGATGCTGGCCGTTGGAATGGATACACTCACAGCTGACTACTTGGGCGATAGCAACTATAATCCTGCGACCGGCACGGCCACAGTCACTGTCACCAATCCCAACTTCAAGCTGTCAGCCGCGCCCAGTAGCATGAGCATTGCCCAAGGAGGCAGTGGCACGAGCACAATCACGGTGACCCCAGCGGGGGGCTTCACGGGCAGCGTCACGCTTGCCGCGACCGGCTTGCCGAGCGGAGTCACCGCAGCCTTCGGTACGAACCCCGCAAGCGGAACCAGCCTGCTTACACTGACGGCGAGCAGCTCAGCGACCGTCGGCGGGCCCAACACGGTGACCATCACCGGCACCTCGGGCAGCTTGTTGGCAACTACCACCATTGCCCTCACCGTCTCCGCCGCGCAGACTCCTGGCTTTACTATCGCGGGCACTGCGGTTTCCGTCAGTCCCGGCGCAACCACGGGTAACACCTCCACGATCACTGTGACATCTGTCAACGGCTTCACGGGCGAAGTAATGTTAACGGCTGTTGTAGCTTCCCGCCCTGCTGGCGCCCAGGACCTACCCACGTTCAGCTTTAAGCCGAGTTCGGTCAATGTTGCCCAGGGTACTCCTGGGACGGCCACCCTAACCATCTTCACCACGCCTTCGACTGGCGCCGCCCTCGCGTATCCCGCGCGCCCCGGCGCCCGCAGGCAAACAGCGAGCGGCAGGGCCCTGCTGGCCTTCGCCCTGCTCTTTGGAATGGTCATAGTCTTCCCGACATCGTTTGTCCCGGCGCGGCGTCGCAGCTGGCGTACCAGGCTTGGCATGATGCTCTTACTCGTGACCATGATTGGAGGCTTACTCGCGTGTGGCAGCAGCGGGGCTCCTGCCGGCAATTCCGGCACGACGCCGGGGTCCTACACCGTGACTGTAACGGGCACCTCAGGCAGCACGACGGCCACCGGCACTGTCACTCTCACCGTGCTGTAGTCCGCAGGCCAGTCACTACCTGCTCGTCCAGCAGATGAGTGTTAAAATAAAGCCTGAACATGGCCCAAATTCAGCGCAGAAAAACCTTCACCGCGACCATTGGCGGCGTCCGCGTGGGCAGCACTGCACCAGTTATGGTGCAATCCATGACCAACACCGATACCGCGGACATCCCCGGCACCATCAAACAGGTAGCGGCCCTAGCCCGCGCCGGCAGCGAAGTCGTGCGCGTAACCGTCAACAATGACGATGCCGCCAAGGCCATTCCCCAGATCGTCGAAGGGCTCGAGAAGCAGGGCCTGCGCGTGCCGATCGTGGGCGACTTCCATTACAACGGACACCAGTTGCTGACCAAATACCCCGGCTGCGCCGAGGGCCTGGCTAAATACCGCATCAATCCCGGCAACGCCAGCATCGGACGCAAGAACGACGACAACTTCCGGACAATGATCGAGGTTGCCGTGAAGCACCAGAAGCCCGTGCGCATCGGCGTGAACTGGGGCTCTCTCGACCAGGCGCTCTTAACCAAAATGATGGATGAGAACTCGCTTCTGCCGGAGCCTAAAGACGCCCGCGAAGTGACCATGGAAGCGATCGTAGTAAGCGCGCTAACCTCGGCGAAACTAGCCGAGCAGTTCGGACTGCGCCCCGACCAGATCATCCTCAGCGCAAAAGTCAGTGGCGTACAGGATTTGATCGACGTGTATCGCATCCTGGCCGCGCGCTGTGAGTATCCGCTGCATCTGGGACTGACCGAAGCCGGCATGGGAGCGAAAGGCATCGTGGCGTCAAGCGCAGCCATGGCCGTGCTGCTGCAGGAAGGCATCGGCGACACCATCCGCGTCTCGCTCACGCCCGCGCCCGGAGGCGATCGCACTGAAGAAGTCCGCGTGGCGCAGCAGATTCTGCAGTCGCTCGGCATTCGCAGCTTCACCCCGCAAGTCACCGCTTGCCCCGGTTGCGGCCGCACCACCAGCACCTTCTTCCAGGAAATGGCCGAGCAGATCCAGACCTACCTCCGCGAGCAGATGCCCGTCTGGAAGGAAAGCCACACCGGTGTGGAAGAAATGAAGGTCGCGGTCATGGGCTGCGTCGTCAACGGCCCCGGAGAATCGAAACACGCCAGTCTCGGAATCTCTCTGCCCGGAACCTTCGAAGAACCGAAGGCCCCCGTTTACGTGGACGGCCGACTCTTCACCACTCTAAAGGGCGACAAGATCGTTGCCGAGTTCATCAAGATTCTTGACGACTACGTCGAGTCGCACTACGCGGCCAGGGAAAAGGACAATGAAGAAGTCGGCGCACGCGGCTAGCGCAACTGTAGAGACGCGGGTTGCCGCGTCGTCTGTCGCAGGCTCAGGAAGAGGGTTTTGGGGTGGGAGACGGGAATTGAACCCGCAACCGTCGGAGCCACAGTCCGATGCTCTACCGATTGAGCTACTCCCACCACAACGCAGACAACGATTATAGCAACTGCAGCCGGCTTGCGGCTCTCGCTGGCTGCTTACTCGCCGCCTGCTGTCCTCCCAAACGCGGCAAACGCGCGTTCCACTCGCCCCCCGTTCACTCGACCAATAGTGCATCATGTTTCCGTGTCTTCTCTCTTCTTTCAAATCGAGGCTGAGGGTCCGGCGCGCATCCTTCACCTCACTTCGCCCGACGGCACCAACCGTCTGACCCGTGCGTGTGTGCTCGCCGTGACCGCCGCCATTAGCGAAGGCGAACTGAAAAAGCAACTCTGCCCACTGATTATTGCGGGCAATCGCCAATTTTTCTCGGTCGGCGCAGACCTGAATGAAATCGCTGCGCTCAGCGGCCCAGAAGCCTACGAATTCTCGGCTATGGGGCAGGCGCTCATGAACGCAATCGCCGGCTATCCCGCGCCCGTCATCGCTGCCATCGAAGGCCACTGCATGGGCGGAGGCCTGGATCTGGCGCTCGCCTGTCACCGCAGGATCGCCGCCCCTCATGCCATCTTCGGACACCGCGGCGCCGCTCTCGGCCTCATGACCGGATGGGGAGGCACGCAGCGCCTCCCGCGCCTGATCGGAAGGAGCAGGGCGCTGGAGCTTTTCGTCGTCGCCGAAAAAGTCTCCGCCGCCCGAGCAATCGAAATCGGATTGGTGGATGCCCTCGCCGGCGATCCGGTCGCGGAAGCCCTTCGCCAACTGCGATCGACGCTCTGAACGCGCTTACAGCACCAGCGACCAGTTCAGAAACGCCCACATCCAAACCAGATTGAAGGCAAACAGCGTTCCGCACAAAAACGTGAAGCGGGTTTGCCCCATCTTCTCCGCCCAATCTCCCATCGTCAGGTAAGCCGGATATACGGGCAGCAGATAACGCGGAGCGCCCAGCAGCGGCGGCCAACACAGGCGCAAGAGAAGATGCACGATCACCGCCGCGGAAAAACACCTGTCTTCCAACCGCATCCGCCGCCGCGCCGCCACTCCCGCAACGAAGAAGACAATCAGCGCAACCATACTGATCGCCACCAGGGGGTCGAAGTTCTCCGCCAGCGAGCGAAACGCCCGCCACAGTGTTGTCCACGGACTGGCCACTTCGGTGTTCCAGTACATCCGATAAGCCGCCGCCGCACTCAGTCGGCCCGTCTGGTGCAGCCACAGCCAGTATCCCAGCGTTCCGAGCGGAACGATCGCGACCGGCCATCGCGCCGCTCGAGGCGCTCGCCATGCCATAATGGCCAGCGGCACAATCGCCAGCGCTCCCGCCGACCGCGTCAACCCGGCGGCAAAAGCGCACGTCGCCGCCAACATCCAACGCTCGTCGCGTGCCCAACCGACCGACCAAACAATCAACGCAAGCGCCAAAGCTTCCGTGTATCCCGCGAACAAGAAGAAACTCGCCGGCCACGCCGCAGCCAGCATTACGGCTCGCAGTGGTTGCGCGTTTGGAAACTCGCTTCGCGCTAAGCGCAGCAGTCCCCAGAAATAGAAAAACGCCGCCGCTGCCGAAATCGACAAAGCCGCAGCCATGGGACTGACCAGTCCGCTCAAGCCTCGAATGATCCCCGGATAAAGAGGATAAAAAACTACCGCTTGCGGGAGGTCGTAGCCGTGCTCGGCGATCCGCAAATACCACAGAGTATCGAAACGCTCCCAAATGCCGAGCAACGCATAGTGCAGGCCGTGCGATGCCGGCAAATTGGCAGTGAGCGCGTTGCTGTGAATCGCCGCCGGATCCGGGTGCAAGAACGGCAAGAATGCCGCGGCCATCGCTGAATAAAAAACGCGCAACGCTCCGGTAAGCGCCATGACGATCTGCCAGTCTGGCCGGGATGCGAACTTCCGCAACATGCGTCGATTGTAGCGCCCGCGCTGGACGCGTACGCGTTCACCCCATGGCATTCTGTCGGATGGGCTCACGCCTCGCCGCGCTGATATAGTAAGTAGTTTCGCAACTAGTTTCGAAGTCTGCCCTCATGCGCGAACGTGCCGAATCCACCGCCATCTCCATCAACAACGTCCTTCCCACCAAGGTGGATCCCAGCTCTCTCCGCTTCGAATCCAACATGCGGGCGCTCGCCGACCTCGTTGCCCAGGTCCGCAACGAAGAGGAAAAGATCCGCGAAGGCGGTGGCGCGAAGGCCATCGAGAGTCAGCACGCGAAATCGCGCCTCACCGCGCGCGAGCGCATTAACCTTCTCGCCGATCCCGGCTCTTTCTTCGAACTAGGCCTTTACGCGGCGCACAAAATGTACGAAGAGTGGGGAGGCGCGCCCGCCGCCGGCGTCATCACCGGACTCGCCCGCGTGCAGACCCGCATGGTCATGCTCATCGTGAACGACGCCACCGTGAAAGCGGGCGCCTTCTTCCCCATGACCACGAAAAAAGTCATCCGCGCGCAAAATATTGCTATCGAGAATCGCATCCCGGCCATCTACCTCGTCGATTCCGCCGGAGTTTTTCTGCCGCTGCAGGAAGACGTCTTCCCCGACACGGACGATTTTGGCCGCGTCTTCCGCAACAATGCGGTCATGTCGGCCATGGGTATTCCGCAGGTTGCGGCCATCATGGGCATGTGCGTCGCCGGAGGCGGATATCTCCCCGTTATGTGCGACCACGTTCTTATGACCGACGGCAGCGGCCTTTTCCTCGCCGGCCCTGCGCTCGTGCAAGCCGCCATCGGGCAGAAAGTTTCAGCTGAGGAATTGGGCGGCGCCGCCATGCATTCCGCCATCAGCGGCACGGTCGACTTCCGCGAGCCCAACGACGAAGCCTGCATCGCGCGTATCCGCTCGTTGATCGAAAAATGGGGATACCGCCGCCAGTCCCTGTGGGATCGCCAGAAGCCCGTGGATCCGGCGCTGTCGGCCGACGAAATCTATGGCGCTTACGATGCCTCTCCCGCGCGCCCCTATGACATGAAAGAAATCCTGGCGCGCATCGTGGATGAGAGCCGCTTCGACGAATACAAGCCCGAATATGGCAAGACGCTGATCTGCGGCTACGCTCGCATTGGTGGCTTCGCCGTGGGCATCGTCGCCAATCAGAAACTCCACGCGCAGCAGACTGACCACGAAGGCCACAAGCGCGTCGAGTTCGGCGGCGTTGTCTACACCGAGTCCGCCGAGAAAGCCGCCCGCTTCATCATGGATTGCAACCAGGATCTGATCCCCCTCGTTTTTTTCCACGACGTCAACGGCTTCATGGTCGGACGCGATGCGGAGTGGAGCGGCATCATCAAGGCGGGAGCAAAAATGGTGAATGCGGTGTCGAACTCGGTCGTACCGAAAATCGTCGTGATCGTCGGCGGCTCGTTCGGCGCGGGACACTACGCCATGTGCGGCAAAGCCTATGACCCAAGATTCGTTTTTGCCTGGCCGACCGCGAAATACGCGGTCATGAGCGGAGACGCCGCCGCCGGCACCCTGGTTGAAATCAAAGTGAAACAACTGGAGCGCAGCGGCAAGAAGTTGAGCGACGAAGAAAGAAAAGAACTCTTCGATTCAACCAAGAAAACGTATGAAGAACAAACCGATCCGCGCTATGGAGCGGCGCGACTGTGGATCGATAAAATCATCGACCCCATGGAAACGCGGGGGGCGATTACGCAGGCGCTGGAAGCAGCTTCGCTGAACCCAGAGGTGGCCGAGTTTAAGGTGGGAGTATTGCAGACTTAGAATCGGGTGATCGGATCATCGGGCCATCCGGTGATCTGGAACTCCCATGGCCCGATCACCCGATGGCCTGATTCCGAGATGCTGCATGAGCGAAGACGTAAAGTTAATCGAATGCCCCCGCGATGCCTGGCAAGGCCTCAAGGGTCAGATCCCTGCCGATCTCAAGACCAACTATCTCCAGGCCTTGATTTCCGCCGGGTTCAAGCACATCGACGCCGCCAGTTTTGTTTCTCCCAACGCCGTCCCGCAGATGGCCGACTCAGAAGAAGTTCTGAAAGAACTCGACCCGCCTGACGATGTGGAAATCATCGGCATCGTGGCCAACGAAAAAGGAGCGCAGCGGGCGATTGCGACCAAGGCCGTGCGCACCCTAGGGTTTCCGTACTCGATCTCGCCAACCTTTCTGCAGAACAATCAAAGGCAGACTCTGGAAGACGCGATCGAGGAACTAGAAAAAATCGAGAAGAAAGCCGATGAAGCCGGGCTCGAAACCGTCGTTTACATCTCGATGGCCTTTGGCAATCCCTACGGCGACGACTGGAGCGTTGAGGAAGTAGTAGCAGCCGTCGGCCTGCTCGAGTTGCAGGAGATTCGCATGATCTCATTGGCCGATACCGTGGGCGTAGCGCCGCCCGAAAAGATTAACGAAGTGGTCTCCGCCGTCATGGCCGAGTACGGCTACCTCGAAATCGGAGTCCACCTGCACAGCCGCACCGATGAGGCCGCCGCGAAAATCATCGCCGCCTACGAAGCCGGCTGTCGCCGCTTCGATTCCGCCATCGGCGGCCTGGGTGGATGTCCTTTTGCGCAGGATGATTTAGTTGGAAACATTTCCACCGAAACAGGAATCGAAACCCTGCGCAGCCGTGGTGCGCAATTGCCGCCGCTGAAATCGCTGGACGCGTTGTTGAGAGCGACGGCCGAAATCGGAAGCCGCTACAAAGCTTCCAATCCCACCTAAAATTTGTCATCCTGAGCGCAGCGAAGGACCTGCTTTTCGCCGGAACCAACGAACTGCTCAAGCGCGATTAGTGCCCCGAAACCGCCCAAACCTGCAGTGACGCTTCGCACAGCCACTCTCACCTCCTTTTGGCATGATGAGCGGAGCGAACACCTGTCGTCCCATGCGCCATTTCTACGTTTACATCCTGTCCAGCAAGTCGCGAGTTCTGTACACAGGCATCACCGACGACATCTATCGCCGCACCTGGGAGCACAAGAACGATGTCCATCCCGGGTTCACAAGCGATTACAAAGTTCATCGACTCGTTTACTATGAAACGTTCAAGTAAACAACGCCATCGCCCGCGAAAAATCGATCAAGGGATGGCTGCGCAGCAAAAAGGTGGCGCTCATCAGGTCCACCAACCCGACCTGGGAAGACCTGAGCGCGTCATGGTTCGACGGAAAGCAGGTCCTTCGCTTTGCTCAGGATGACAAGGTTTTTATTCAATACGGAGAGTTAAGAAGCAGCGCACATAGACCAATCCCAGGCCTACGAATGAACTACAAAACGCTCCACTTAACATTCGACGCAGAAGTCGCCACCATCACCCTCAGCCGCCCCGACAAGCGTAATGCCATCAGCTACGAACTGATTGACGATCTGATCCGCGCTCTGGACGAAGTGAACAAGTCCTCGGCTCGTATTCTGATCATCACCGGAGCAGGGAAGGCCTTCTCCTCCGGCATGGATCTCGACAATCTGAAAGCCTTGATCGGCCGCAACCCCGAGCAAAATCTTGAAGACTCGCGAACCATGGTTAGCCTGTTCCGTTCGCTCTATGAATTCCCCAAACCGACGATTGCCGCCGTCAACGGCGCGGCCATCGCCGGGGGCACGGGACTCGCGTTGCTTTGCGATTTCACGTTGGCCGTGCCGGAAGCCAAGTTTGGCTACACCGAGGTCCGCATCGGATTCGTGCCCGCCATTGTCGCGACTTTTCTGCTGCGCCAGGTCGGCGAGAAAATCGCCCGCGACCTGCTGCTGACG
>Ga0209698_10000497_pt1 | contig 45096 bp, 38 predicted proteins | sample LitLauG_LLR_2012_FD_187203 | JGI IMG/M metagenome (GOLD analysis project Ga0209698, IMG submission 187203) | Freshwater sediment microbial communities from Pennsylvania, USA - Little Laurel Run_MetaG_LLR_2012 (SPAdes) (version 2) | ecosystem: Environmental > Aquatic > Freshwater > Creek >...
AGCCATTTGGCGTTTTGCGTCGAACCGCTACTTTCGGAGCCTGGATGCGTCGTTTGACGATAGGATTGACGGACCTGCGGGGTGAGAGCGCGCTCGTCGAGGGCGTCGCTTTAATCGATGGCGCCAAAATCGATCGCAACTCTGTTGATGCGTCTGTTTTTCGCACGCGTTCTTCCCCTATGATCAGCGACTTCGAACGCGAACTTGCGGCGACCCATGACAAATATTGCCGACGACCTGGCTACAATTCTCCAGGCCATCCACCGACCAGGCGACTTTCATACCTCGGGAACGTTCGATCTTCGGCCGCCTGAAATCGATATCGAAGGCTTTGGCGTTCTGGCGCTGCCTGTCTTGCCAGATCAAGCCGAGCGTCTCGTCGCGGTTGCGGAACAGGCGCCCTTTGGTCGGGGACAAGCAACCCTCGTCGATGCAAATGTGCGCCGCTCCTGGCAGATTTCGCCCGAACGCGTGCGCATTCGCGGAAAGGGCTGGAAGGCCGCGCTCGATGAAGTCGTCGCTCGGGCTGCGTCCGGCCTGGGCGTCGGCGACGATGTCGAGGCGCAGTTCTACAAACTTCTCGTCTACGAAACCGGCGGATTTTTTGTCGACCATCGTGACACCGAGAAAAGCCCAGGGATGTTCGCAACGCTGACGATCGCTTTGCCGTCGCGCTCCTCAGGCGGCGAACTCGTCGTACGACATGCCGGACGCGAGGTGCGGATTGACATGATCAGCGGCGATCCGGCGGAGGCGCGTTTTGCAGCCTTCTACGCCGACTGCGTGCATGAAGTTCGCCCGGTGGACTCTGGATGCCGACTGACGTTGGTTTATAACTTGATTCGAAAAGGCGCGCGCAAGGCGCCCGTTCCGCCCCAGCACGAGCGCGAAGAGAAGAAACTCGCCGACCTGCTCAGCGCCTGGACGCGCGACGCCGCGAATCCAGAGGCGTATGCGCCGTCCAAGCTCGTCTATCCCTTGTCACACGCCTATACACCGGCAGAGCTGACCTTTGCTGCGCTCAAAGGCGGCGACGCCGCCGCTGCGGGCGTTCTCTCGCGGGCGGCTCCTCGTGTTCGCGTCGACGTGCATCTTGCCTTGTTGACGATCGAACGAACAACCTCGGCGGAATATACGGGTAGAAATAAATCGGGTTGGGGCCGTTGGAGCGAGCCTAGCGATGACGATTACGAGGAAGGAGAGGTTTACGATCATTCGCAGACATTGAGCGATTGGAAGAGACACGATGGCGCGGTGTGCGATTTTGGCGACATGCCTGTCGCCGAAGACGAATTTTCGCCCGCAGACGCATTGGAGGGGATGACGCCCGACGAGCAACTCCTTCACGAGGCCACGGGCAACGAAGGCGCTTCCCTGGAGCGGACCTATCGTCGCGCCGCCCTCGTGATCTGGCCGACGGCCATGTTCCTGACGATGCTGGCCTCGAACGGTCTTAGCGTTTCGCTGCCCTATCTCAAGACTGTCGTTGATCGTTGGCGCCAGGGCGCGCCGGACGCCAAACTTGCGCTGGCGGAGCAGGCGCGCGCGCTCAGCGAGGCCGTGATTGCGTGGTGGCCGACCACGGGCGGATATGGGCGCCATGATGAGACGACATCGGCGACGCCGTTCCTCGAACTTCTCGTCGACCTTGGCGCCGACGCGCAAATCGCGTTGTTTCTCAGCCGACGAGACGCGGGCGAGGGCCGGACCAAAGCCGACAATCCTGCCGTCATCCGTGCTTTGACATTGTTGGCGCCGAGCGACCGCGTTGAATTGATCGAGCATTTGATCAGGGATTCCGGAGCACGCTTTATCGGCGCCAGCGCAGACCTGCTGCGGCGAGCGAACAGGGCCTGGGACAACCTCGCGGGTCGCAATCTCAAAGGAGCGGCTGACCTTTTGCTGGATTTCCTGCCCAGCCAATTCAATCGCCCTTTCGACCCCTGGGCCTCCCGGCTTGACGACAAATTCGTGTTCGATCTCGTCAACGCGCTCGATGGTGTGGAACCGTCGTCGGCGCTTCGGGCGGTCGAGACGATCTTGTCGTCTTCGAAGACATTCGGCATGGATAGCTGTCTGGCGCCCGCGCTGCGTGCCCTGATCCAAGAGTCCGCGAACGCGAATTCGCCTGCCGTCGTGAAATTGCGGTCGGCCTGTGTCGAGCACCTGCGAGCGCGCATCGCCAAGCCCCTGGCTCCGCCTGCGGACTTCGCGCGGGCAAGTTCCTTGACTTGCTCCTGCCCGGATTGCACGGGGCTCAGCAAATTCCTCGCCGATCCCGCGCTTGCGTCATGGTCTCTGAAGGCCCCTCAAAGTCTGCGTAGTCATGTGCAAACCACGATTCTCGGTTCTCATTGCGATCTCGATATGACGACGGAACGTCGGGGAAGTCCGCACCGGCTGATCGTCACAAAGAACCAGGCGAGCTACGAGCGGCTAGCCGCGCAGCGGCGCGAGGATTTGCAGATTTTGGCCGGAATTGAGAGGGTCGCACCGTGAAAGACAGCGTGAGGTCAACCAAGTGTATCGTCCGGACGCCGTCTGAAGGAGAGCCGCCTGGCGCCGCGCTGACTCAACCAAAGCCGGGTGAACCGAACGCGTCCGCGTTTAAGAACCGTTCCCCTCGCGCTCGACGCGACCCGGACGCGCCTCACCCGATCTTGAAGCTGGACGCGTGCAGGCTCGACACCGCCGTCCCTGCGAAGTTTATTGAGCCCGAGGCGCCCAGCAGGAGCATGGCGCCGGCGGCGCATGGGGCGGCCAATGAGGGGAACAGGCGGCTTTGGCGCTCGGTGGGTCGCTCATCTGCAACATTGCTCTCAACACGGCCCTCATAGGGACACTCATCAGCTTCTCGTATCCGGCCGAAAAACGCGCATTGCAGGAGCGGATCGCGCGGGACGGCCTGCCGATTTCGCAGGTTCCGGTAAAGCGTTGGCAGTAACAGGTGTGTTTCAGCACCAAGGCGGGCCCCGGTCCCGAATCGATTTGGCGCTATGATTGCATTTACGAATTCGACAATTCTGCGAGGTCCCGCTTCGGCGCTTCAACTCACTCAGAGAAAATCCAGCGTCGCCGTGTCGCGCATCACGGCGTCGGGCGAGAGGTGGCGTTCGGCGTGAGCGCGCTCTTCAGGGGTTTTGAGCTGGGCTTGCAGGTAGGCGCCGAGGCGCCGCGCCCGCTCGATAATCCGCTCGCCCGCCGGCAGGCGTCGCCGTTCGAATGCCTGCAACCCCGCCGAAATGTCAGGCGCAGCCGCCAGCGCCTGCGCCAAGGCCAGGCCATCCTCGAAAGCCTTGGTCACGCCCGCGCCAACATGCGGGCGCGCGACGAAAGCGGCGTCGCCCAGCAGCGCGACGCGGCCCAGCGCCATGCGCGGCGCCGCGAGATCGTGGATCGGCTGGAAAAACGGCATCGGCGTCAGCGCCACCGCCTCGGCGAACGCCGGCGCCAAGGTTTTGCGCGCGGCCTCGATCACGTCCTTAATAGCCGCTTTGGCGATCAACGGCGGCGGGATCGACAAGTCGTGCGTCTTGCCACTGTCGTCGGTCAAAAGGCGTCGCAATTCGCCCTCTTCGTCGGCAGGGCGATACCACACGAAATTGTAGCGCCGGAAGCCGGGACGCACGTCGCTCCCCGGACCGGCGATGGGATAGCCCAATATCTGCTCGCCGGGCGGCAGGCAAAAAGCGAAGCAGTCGAACAGCGCGGCCTGCGCTTCGCGCGAAAACGCGCGCTCGTCGACGATGCCGCGCCAGGCGACATAGCCAGCGTAGATCGGCGCGACCTCCGGCAGGAATTGGCCGCGCAGCGTCGATCGAAAGCCGTCGGCGGCGACGACGAGATCGGCCTGCGCCTCGCCGCCCCCGGCGATGTGAAGGGTCACGCCGTCGTCGTGCGGCGCGGCGCTCTCGATGTGGCGGCCCAGATGATAGCGCCCTTCGGGAATGGCTGAGCGCAACATTTGAAACAGGCGGTCCCACGACGTGTTGGTTTGCGGGAAAGGCATCTCGCCGATCACGGCGCCATCGCACGCGTAGACGCGGCGTTTGGCCACGGACACGCCGATGTCGCCATTAAGCTCAAGCCCCGCCGCCTCCAGAGCGTGGAGCATCGCGTCATGCGTGACGATGCCGGCGCCGCGCCCGGCGAGTTCGACCGGGTTGCGCTCGTAGACGTCGACGTCCCAGCCGTGGCGGCGCAGGATGGCGGCGGCGTAGAGGCCGGCCATTGAGCCCCCGACGATCGCCGCGCTCCCGCAACGCCCTGGCATGTCCATCTCCGCTTCCCCATGCCGGTAAAGAGCGTCGCGCCCGCCCCGTCAACTCATGTCGATAGCTTCGCGGGCCTTGACTTCACACAGGTGGAAATTGCAATTTGATTCAAGTGTCGAACATTCCGGGATGAAGATGCCGCTTCACGAATCGCCCGGGGACCCAAACTGGCCGGCGAACGTGCGCGCCGATCTGGAGGCCAATGGCCATCGCGGCTTGGTCGGCCATGTGCTGCTGTCGGAATCGCCGCGCGTGCGGGTTTGGGCGCTGCGCCTGAAGCCGGGCGAGCGGATCGGCTTCCATCGCCACGTGCTCGACTATTTTTGGACCGCGCTGGCCGACGGCCGGGGGCGCTCGCATTTTGGCGACGGACGGGTGGCGGATTCGGCCTATCGGGCCGGCGACACCAAGCACATGACCTACGCCAAGGGCGAGTTCATGGTGCACGACCTCGAGAACATCGGCGACACCGAACTGGCGTTCACCACCGTCGAGTTCCTCGACAGCGCTAACGCCCCCTTGCCGGTCCCCGACGAATATCGGCGGCCTGGCTGATCGCCACTCACTTAGATCAACGCCCCGGAATTCATCCGGCGCCACACCGGAGGAAACCTTGCCTAATCTTCACGCCCCGCTGCGCATTGGCACGCTCGAATTGAAAAACCGTGTCCTCATGGCGCCCCTCACGCGCTGCCGCGCCGGCAAGGACGACGTGCCCGTCGCCATGAACGTCACTTATTACGAGCAGCGCGCGGGCGCGGGCCTCATCATCACCGAAGCGACCAACGTCAGCCCACACTCCTGCGCCTTCCAGCACGCGCCCGGCATTTGGAGCCAGGAGCAGACGGCGGGATGGAAGCCGATCTGCGACGCGGTCCACGCCAAGCGCGGGCGCATCTTCATGCAATTGTGGCATTGCGGGCGGGTCGGGGCCAGCGGCATCCTCAACGGCGAGGAGCCGCTGTCGCCCAATGGCGTGAACGACGACCTCGGCTCGCTGATCGTCTATGCCCAGCTCGACAACGGCGCCTATGTCCAGATCAACGCGACGCCCTCGCGCGCCATGACGCTCGCGGAGATTCGCGCCACGGTCGAGGAATATAAGGTCGGCGCCGCCAATGCGATCGCGGCCGGCTGCGACGGCGTGGAGATCCACGCGGCCAACGGCTATCTCCCGCACCAGTTCCTGTCGCCGACCACCAACACGCGCACCGATTCCTACGGCGGCGGCGCCGAGAACCGCGCGCGCTTCCTGCGCGAAATCGTGGAGGCGATCACGTCAGAGGTTCCGGTGGGCAAGGTCGGCGTGCGCCTCTCGCCCTGCGCCGGCTACAACAACACCCGCGATCCGGATCCGGAATCGACCTATACCTATGTCAGCCAGATGCTACAGGGCTTTGGCGTCGCCTATGTCCACATCGCCGACACTAACGCCTGGGCGGGCGCGCCGGACCTTCCCAAAATGCTCAAGTGGGTCAAGCCCCATTTTCACGGACCGATCATCGTCAACGCCGGCATCACGCCGGAGGCCGGCGAGGCGATCGTGGCGGCAGGCGAGGCGGACGCTGTGGCGTTCGGGCGCATGTACATCGCCAACCCCGACCTCGCCGAACGAATCGCCAGGAAGGGGCCTTACAACGACCTGCGCAATGTGGGCCTCTATGGCGGCGACGCGGAGGGCTACACCGACTATCCCGCCATGGCGTAACCAACGCGTCCCGCAGAGCTATCGCTCCAGCGGGGATGAGCTGCGCCCACGCCGGTGCAAATGGCGTGGCGCCCCCATTGGAGGCCGCATGGAAGTAGAGGAGAGCGTTGTTGCGCCGCACTTAAATGTGAGATTGCGTCCATTCGGGATCATCACTGCAGCCAAAAATGAGAGTCGTGGGCGTTGGAGTCTCAAAGTTGCTGCAGAAATGACATCCAATACGGTGTTGAGTTTCGGCGCAGACAGACCCGGTTGCGGCGCTCCGGCGCTTTATCTTATACGACTGGATGGCCCGCCCTGGCCTCGCAATTATTACCAACTATGCGTCTCTAACGATCATGACTGCGTAGCGGGAAACCAATCAGGTTGGCGTCTTGCAACCGACGACGCTGGTTTTCAATAACGCGGCCATCGAAGTGGCGTTCGATGGCCGGGATGCCGAACTTCAATAAAACGACCATATTAACGTAAGCGGGTAAGCGCCTTTTTATGGGACTGCGCTGATCGATAGGAGGTTGTGGCTGACAGTGTCCAGATGTGTGCGCATCGCGCTTGCCGCCGCTTCGGCGTCGCGTCGCATCAGAGCGTCGACGACGACCTTATGTTCGTCACAATAGATCTGGCGTCGCTGGGGGCTGAACGACCGTCGCTTGATGTCGCGCCACAGGTCTTGATTGCGAATCAGACGCAAAATTTCGTGGATATGTCCGAGGAGCTCGTTTCGCGACGCGGAAAAAATGCGCTGGTGCAACTCGGCGTCCCAATATTCGAAGGTCTCCATGTCCTCGGCGTCAACGGCGGCGGCATGCGCGAGGGCGACCTGATGAATATCGTGGGCGCTGGCGTTGGTGGCGGCGAGCGCGGCGGCGCGAGGCTCAAAGATCTGCCGCACCGCCATCATGTCGATGGGGCTGACGCCAGTCAGTTTCTGGATGACGTTCATGAAGTCGAGGCGGGCGTCCGGGCGAAGAAACGTTCCCCTCCCCACTTCTCGGGTAACCGCGCCTTCGGCGGCGATTTTGTCGATGGCGCTGCGCACCGTGTTCCTCGCGACACTGTATTGCGCCGCCAGTTCGCGCTCGTTGGGAAGGCGGCGCGTATCGCTCCACTCTCCCGCCCCGATGCGCTGGCGGAGGGATTGCTCGACTTCTGCGGCGACCAATTTGGGCATCAGATACACCAAACGAACCAATCGTAGACCAATTAGCATGGGCATGTCGACTTGTCGAGCGCGGGCGAGACAGGTCACGAGCCTTCTTGGGGGATCTTTTTACTTAGTCGAAACAAGGGGTTATTTCGTTTCTTTTTTGCTTTCAGGCGTTGTAAGGGGGCGCAAAGCGGCGCGCTCAGTCGCCTCCATTTGATTTTCCCGCTTGCGTTTTGAACCATACTGCCGTTAAGTGGTTCAAAATAACGGGAGGACGACGAGTATGAAAGTGGCGACCTACCGGGTGGGGGGTGAGCGCCGCGTCGGTCTTATCGACGCGGCCCGCCAAACGGTTTCGCCTTTCGACATCCCGGAATCCGAAGCGCAGCTTGGCGTCCTCGCCCTGATTGATCGCCCGAGCCTTCCCCGTGTGCTTTCGCCGATGCCGCTGAAGGAAGCGGTCCTGGAAGCGCCTATCCCCCGGCCGCGCCGCAACATCTATTGCGTGGGCAAGAACTATCACGAGCACGCCAAGGAATTCGCCTCAAGCGGCTTCGATTCCAGCGCCGCCGCCGGCGCCGTGCCCAAGCATCCGATCATCTTTTCGAAAGTGCCGGAATGCGTCGTCGCGCATCAGCATCCCGTGTTGATTGATCGCAATGTCTCGCAGGCCATCGACTATGAAGCGGAGCTTGGCGTCATCATCGGCAAAGGCGGGCGGGGCGTTCGCGCGCAGGACGCGCTCGATCATGTCTGGGGCTACACGATCATCAACGACGTCACCGCCCGCGATCTTCAAGGCCTCTATAGCCAGTGGTTGATCGGCAAATCGCAGGACACGTTCTGTCCGATGGGGCCCTGGGCCGTCACCAAAGACGAGATCAACCTAAGCGACACTACGATCAAATGCTGGATCAATGGCGAGTTGCGCCAGGACGCCAACACCACCGACCTCATTTTTGACGTGCCGACGATCATTGCGACGATTTCGGCGGGCGTGACGCTGGTTCCCGGCGACATTATCGCCACCGGCACGCCGGCGGGAGTCGGCATCGGCTTCAAGCCGCCCAAATACCTCGTTCCCGGCGACGTGGCGCGCATCGAAATCTCTGGCGTCGGCGTGTTGGAGAACGAGTTTCGGGAGTATCGCGCATGACAGGCGCCGCCGTCGGCCGCACCCAGATCGAGATTGACGGCGCGGGGCCGGGCGTCGTTTTTGTGCACGGCCTCGGCGGCGATTCCAACTCGTTCCAGATGCTGCTCGGCGCGCTCTCTGGCTTTCGCTGCATACGCCCCGATCTGCCGGGCTCCGGCCGCTCGCCGCGCCCCTTCGACGCGCTCTCGATGGAGTTGTTTGCAAACACCATTGCCGAGATCATCAAGAAAGTCGGCGGCGACCCCGTTCATCTGGTCGGCCACTCGATGGGCACGCTGGTCTGCCAGCACGTGGCCACTCGTTTCCCCGAATGCGTGAGGAGCCTGACGCTGTTTGGCCCCATCGTCGAACCTTCGGACGCGGCCCGCCTGCGCCTCAGAGAGCGCGCACGCACGGCGCGCCAGGACGGCCTCATCGGCATCGCCGACGCGGCGGCGACGGGCGGCACTTCGTCGAGGTCGCGCAACGCCAACCCTCTGCTCGCGCCGTTTGTGCGCGAATGCCACATGCGGCAGGACCCGGAGGGTTTTGCGCAAACCTGCGAGGCGCTCGCCGACGGCGTGGCGGCTGACCTGCGTTTCCTGCGCCGCCCGACGCTGATCGTCACCGGCGACGAGGACGCGGTCGCGCCGCCCAGCGCGGCGCAGGCGCTTGCCGATAGGATCAAGGGGGCTAGACTGAAGGTTCTGGAGCATTGCGGGCATTGGACGCCGTTCGAGCGTCCGCAAGATTGCGCGCGCCTGCTATCGGGACAAGTAAGGGCGCACGAAGCGGCCTAACGGCCTCAACCTGCGGTCGACGACGAACGGGAGGAACGACCATGGCGGACGAATATACCGGTTCCAACACCTCGGGCGGCGTAGTCTTCACGAACGTCCGCATCCTTGATGGCTCGGGCGAATATCCTTTCACCGGCGAAGTCACCGTTCAAGGCAACCGCATCAAACAGGTGACCAAAGGCTCGTCGCGCCTCAGCAACGGAGGCATGGGCGGTCAGACGGTGATCGACGGCATGGGCGCGACGCTGATGCCGGGCCTGTGCGACGCACACCTGCATCTGTCGTGGAACAATGCGCCGGGCATCGATCCCATCCAGATGATGCCGCCCGAGGAGCATACGCTCGTCACCGCGCAGATGGCGAAGGTTGTGCTCGACGCGGGCTTCACCATGGGTTGCGGCGCGGCGGCGGCCAAGCCGAGGCTCGACGTGGTTGTGCGCAACGCGATCAACAAGGGCATGATCCCCGGCCCGCGTTATCGCGCGGCAGGACCTGAGATCACCACCGTCGGCGGTCTCGGCGATTCCGCGCCCTCCCATATTCCTCACGAAGGGTTGAACCTCGGCATTGTTGTCTCAGGGCCGGAGGAAGTGCGGCGGACCGTGCGCACGCTCATCAAATACGGCGTCGATTCCATCAAGCTCAATCTGTCAGGCGAAGAAATCACCGGAATGCCGGCTGAGGAAACGCCGATGTCGGAGGAAGAGGTCGCGATGGCGGTGCGCGAGGCCAAGGCGCGCGGCCTCGTCCTCGCCGCTCACGCGCGCTCGTCCGGCTCCGTGATCCAGTGCGTGCGGCACGGCATCCAGAACATCTACCACGCCTCGTTCGCCAACGAAGAAGCGCTCGACATGCTGGAGGCCAACAAGGACAAGCATTTCGTCGCGCCGGGGCTGGCGTGGTTGATCAACACCGCCCGCCACGCTGGCGAATGGGGCATCAAGCCGAGCTCGCCGCTCAGCATTGCCTACGAGCGCGAGCTGGAGCACGCGGTGGAGACCTGCAAGAAAATGCACCGGCGCGGCATTCGCCTGCTGATCGGCGGCGACTACGGCTTCGCTTGGACGCCGCAGGGCACCAACGCCAAGGATATGGAGACCTTCGTCGATCTCCTCGGCTTTTCGCCGATGGAGGCGATCCTCGCCGCCACCAAATTCGGCGGCCAGATCATGATGCGCGGCGACGAACTCGGACAGATAAAGCCCGGCTATCTCGCCGACATGCTGCTGGTCGACGGCGACCCCATTGCTAACATCAAGGTGTTGCAGGACAAAACGCGGCTGCTCGCCATCATGAAGGACGGCCAGTTTCACAAGGCGCCGAAGATGAATGAACAGCGTCGGCGGTTGACCGCGTGAGCCTGACCGCCGCCAGACCCGCTGAGAGTCTCACAGCCCGTCAGGTCTGGACGGGCCTTGGCCTACTTGCAGGGGCTATCTTCCTGTGGATGGTGTTTGGCGTTTGGCCGGCGTGGTTGGAGTGGCTACTCGACAGCAAGAAGGCGTTTGTCAGCGCGGTGCTCAACGGGGTGACGTTGGCGGGGCTTTATTTTCTGGTCGCCAGCGGCTTCACGCTGGTGTTCGGGTTAATGCGTAACGTCAATCTCGCGCATGGGTCGCTCTATCTGCTGGGCGCCTATATCGGCTACGACGTGACGCAATGGACCGGCAATTGGTTCCTCGGCGTCGTCGCCGGGACGCTGGCGCTTGGAGTTGTCGGCGCGCTGTTGCAAGTCCTCGTGTTTCAGCGGCTCGCTGGCGACGAATTGCGGCAGACGCTGGTGACGATTGGCATTTCGATTGTCGCGGCCGATCTCATGCTCGCCGTCTGGGGCGGCAAGACCTATCAGTTCACGATTCCCGAGTGGCTCGACGGCGCCGTCGCCACGCCGATCGTCACGGCCGTCAAATCGAACGGTCAGATCGTAACGATGCGCTATCCGCTCTACCGACTTGTCGTGCTGGCGGCGTCCTTCGTCATCGGCGTCGGTCTTTGGCTGACGCTAAACAAGAGCAAGGTCGGCATGATGATCCGCGCCGGGGTCGATGACCGCGCGATGCTGTCGATGACGGGCGTCAATGTGCGGCTATTGTTTGTGGGCGTGTTCGCCATCGGGGGCATGCTCGCCGGTTTTTCCGGCGTCATCGGGGGTTCCGCGCTTTCGGTGGCGCCAGGCGAGGACGTGCGCTATCTACTGGCCTCCCTGGTCGTAGTGATCGTCGGCGGCATGGGTTCGATTACAGGCGCCGCCATCGGCGCCCTGCTGATCGGCCTCGCCGAGCAGGTCGGGCTCGTCTATTTCCCGACCTACGGAATCGTGCTGACCTTCGTCATCATGGTCGCCACGCTGGCGATCCGTCCGCAGGGCCTGATGGGCAATGCGCGCACCCGCTCGGCCGACCCGCCGCGCGTCGCTTCGCCCGGCGATATCGTCGCCCTCGAATTTACGCCAGCCACTGCTTGGCTTGCGGGGGCGCTGATCGTGTTCCCACTCATCGTGTCGCCTTTCGTCGCCTTTCAACTAGGCGCGCAGACGCTGATCCTCGGAATGATCGCGCTGTCGTTGATGATCCTGGCGGGCTACGGCGGCATGGTGTCGCTTGCGCAACTCACGGTCGCGGGCATCGCGGGTTACAGCGTCGCCATCCTCGGTCCCAACGGCACGGGCGTGTTGGGCCTTGGTTGGCCCTGGTGGCTCTATGTCCCCGTCTCGATCCTGATCGCGGGCGTCGTCTCGGCGCTGATCGGCATGATCGCCGTGCGCACGGCGGGCATCTACACGATCATGATCACGTTGGCGGTCGCGACGGCTTTCTACTACTTCGCACAGCAGAACTATTCGGTGTTCAACGGCCATTCCGGCTTTCGCGGCGTGGCGCCGCCGGACGTGTTCGGCGTCGAATGGGGGCGGCAGATTCCGTTCTACTATCTGACGCTTGCCGTCGCGGCGCTCGCCTATAGCGTCGTCATCTATTGCGCGCGCTCGACCTTTGGGCGCGCGCTGATGGCCACGCGCGACAACCAACGCCGGATGCGCGCCGTCGGCTATGACGTCACGTATCACCGCATCGCAGCCTATTTCTTCGCCGGGATCATCGCCGGCGCGGCGGGCGTGCTTTACGTCTGGTTCAACGGCCGCATCTCGCCAGGCACGGTGGGCGTGGGTGAGGTCATCGGCATTCTTGTCATCGCCGTCATCGGCGGCCTGCGTCATCCCATCGGCCCGTTCATCGGCGCCGCCGTCTATGTGTTCCTGAAGACTTTCGCCATCGACGTGGTTGGCGCCGACCGTTTCAATACGCTCATCGGACTGGTCTTTCTCGTCATCGTTTTCGCGTCGCCGGACGGTCTCATCGGTCTATGGCGTCGGCTCGCGCCGCATCTAGTCGCCAAACCCCTGCGCGAAACTTAAGGGGCGGCGGATGTTCAACAAAGCCCGGCATGGGCGAATTCCGGAGGAAATGATGAAGCGTACAACCAAGAGCCTGTTGCTGGCGGCTTTGCTGGGAAGCGTCGCCCTGGCGCCGCAGATGGCGCTGGCCGAAGGCACGATCAAGGTCGGTTTGCTGGCGACGTTGGAAGGCCCGTTCACGGTGCTGGGCCAGGACGGCGTGCGCGGCGCGGAACTCGCGCTCAAGGAAGCCGGCTACATGGCCGGCGGCAAGAAAATCGAGATCGTCAAGGGTTCGTCCGACGCTTCGCCCGACAGCGCCGTGAAGGCGGCGCGCAAGTTGGTTGAACAGGACGGCGTCGCTATTCTGATCGGGCCGCTGTCGGGCGACGAGGGCCTTGCGGTCAAGGACTATGCCAAGACCCAACCGGGCGTGACCTTCGTCAACGGCACGTCGGCCGCACAGGACACGACGCTGCGCGATCCGGCGCCGAATTTCTATCGCTTCTCCACTGATGGCGCGCAATGGATGGCGGGCTTGGGCGACTACGCGTACAACGAGAAGAAGTACAAGAAGGTCGTCACCGTCGCTGAAGATTATTCGTTTCCCTACAGCCAGGTGTTCGGCTTCATGGCCTCGTTCTGCCGCGACGGCGGACATGTGCCGAAGAAATTCTGGGTCCCCATCGGCGCCAAGGATTATTCGTCCGTCATCGCCGCGATCCCCGACAACGTAGACGCCATCTATGTGGCCTTAGGCGGCGCCGACGGCGTCAACTTCCTCACGCAATATCAGCAGGCGGGCGGAACCGCGCCGCTGATTGGCGGCTCCATCACCGTCGACCAGACCGTGCTGGGGACGCAGGGCAAGCAGCGCGACTATGTCGTCGGCACGCCTTCGGCCGGCCCCATCGCCGACAATTCCGACACGCCCGCGTGGAAGAAATTCGTCGCCGACTACAAGGCCGCCTTCAAGGACGGCTTCCCCTCTCCATCTTTGTTTGCTCAGGGCTATTACATCAACACCAAAGCCGTGCTACTCGCGCTCGACAAGGTCGGTGGCGATCTCTCGGACAAGGAGGTCAAATTCCGCGACACCCTCGGCAAACTGCAGTTCGACACCCCCACGGGCCTCGTCAAGCTCGACAAGAACCGTCAGGCCATCGCCGATAATTATTTGACCGAAGTCGCCAAGGCTGACGACGGCCACCTCTACAACAAGGTCATCAAGGTCGTGCATGACGTCAACCAGACGATGGGCATTCCCGAGGCGGATTTCCTGAAGCTGGGTTCGGCCGGCCGCGACAATCCCGACTGCAAGTGACATAAACGAGAACCCGCCATGGCAGGCAACAAGGCCGCCGAACGCCTTTCTTCTAACAGCGTCCATGCGCTGGAGCTGGAAGGCGTTGGGCGTCAATTTGGAGCGCTTGTCGCGCTCGCCGACATCAACCTTTCGGTTGGTCCCGGCGAGCGGCGGGCCATTCTCGGCTCGAACGGCGCGGGCAAAACCACGTTGTTCAACGCCGTCACCGGCGATTTTCCCCCAACGTCGGGGCGGATTCGCTTCTTCGGCGAAGACATCACCGCCTTTCCCGTTCATGAGCGCATCAGGCGCGGCTTACGCCGGACGTACCAGATCAGCCAGCTGTTCGACGGGTTGACGGTGCTCGACAGCATCTTCGTCGCCTGCCGGGGCGTTTCGCACAACCGGCTTTCGTTGTTTCGCCCGGCGCAGAAAGACGCCACGATGGATCACGCGCGAACCATCGCCCATTCCGTGCATCTCGACGACATTCTGGAGACGCCGGTTTCCGTGCTGAGCCACGGCCAGCAACGCCAGCTTGAAATTGCGCTGGCGCTGACCGGCGCCCCGCGTTTCATCTTGTTTGACGAGCCCGCCGCAGGTCTTTCTCCCTCGGAGCGGCGCGATCTCGTCGCCATACTCAATGCGCTCCCCTCTTATATCGGCTACATCATCATCGAGCATGATCTCGATGTGGCGCTGCGCGTATCAACCTATGTCACGATGATGCATAACGGGCGCATCTTCACGCAAGGCACGCCGGAAGAGATCGAGAACGACGCGCAGGTGCAGGAAATCTATCTGGGAGCCGGTCATGGCTAAGCGCCCTGTCGCCGTCCCCGCTTTGAAGCCGATCCTGCAGGTGCAGAATCTTCAAGTCTATTACGGCGAGTCGCATGCTCTCCAGGGCGTCTCGCTGACGCTAGCAAGCGGCGTGTTATCAGTCGTCGGCCGCAACGGGATGGGTAAGACGACGCTGTGCAACACCATCGTCGGCCTCATGCGCGCGCGCTCGGGCGGCGTGCGGTTCGACGGACGCGACATCTCCCACCTTGAGCCGCACGAGATCGTGCGAATGGGCGTCGGCTTTGTGCCGCAGGGGCGTCGGCTATGGCCCAGCCTTTCGGTGGATGAAACCCTGCGACTGAGCGAGCGCGAAGGCGCGGGCGGACACGCGTGGACGGCCGAGCGGGTTTACTCGACCTTTCCGCGTCTGGCGGAGCGGCGCAACAACGGCGGCGGCCAGCTCTCGGGCGGCGAACAGCAGATGCTGGCGATCTCGCGGGCGCTGCTGAGCAATCCCCGACTGTTGGTGATGGACGAGCCCACTGAGGGGCTCGCGCCGGTCATCGTTACGCAGGTGCGCGATCTGTTGTTGCGCCTTTCGAGCGAGGAGGACCTATCTGTCCTCGTCGTCGAACAGAATATCGGGGTCGCCACGTCAGTCTCCGATTCTGTGGCCATCATGGTCAACGGACGGATCAACCGGATCATGGACGCGAGCGAACTCGCGCGAGATCGTGAACTTCAGCAGCGCTTGCTGGGCGTTGGCCGGCACGGCGAAGAGGCTGCTCCTGCCATGGAAGCCGAGCCTACGGCGAACGGCGTCGAGACCAAGGTTTTCAGGATTTCCCGAGCCGGCGCCGCCACCGCCCAAGACGGTTCGCCGGTCTATCGGGCGGACTCGTTGCCCAACCGCTGGGGCCTGCGCAGCGCGCCAGTGAGGGCGTCCGTCGACGCCGATCCGCCAGCGCGGCCCGTCTTCGCCATTCCCCTGGCGGAGCGCGTCGGGCGCACAGCTTTGGTTGTCGGCACGTTCGACACCAAAGGCGCGGAATTGCGCTTTATCCGCGACCGGCTGCGTGCTTTAAACATCCCTGTTCGGACCGTCGATCTTGCGACTTCGAGCCGAATTTCGCGGGCCGACGTAACCCCGATGCAGGTCGCCGCTTTGCATCCGCAAGGCGCCAGCGCTGTGTTCGCCGGGGACCGGGGCGCTTCCGTCACCGCGATGGCGGAAGCGTTTGGGCGATGGATTGAGCGCGAGCGCGGAATTGGCGGCGTCATATCCGCCGGCGGCTCCGGCGGCACGTCGCTGGCGACGGCGGGCATGCGTCGGCTTCCGCTTGGCGTTCCCAAGATCATGGTCTCGACGGTCGCGTCGGGCGACGTTGGCCGCTATGTCGGCGCCGCCGATATCTTGATGATGCATTCCGTCGCCGACGTTCAGGGCCTCAACCTCATCACAGAGCAGGTGTTCGGCAACGCAGCCAACGCGCTGGCCGGCATGATCTCGGGAGCGCCGAGCGCGGAGGCGCGGGAAGCACGGCGGCGACTGGCGCGCCCCGCCGTCGGCATCACCATGTTCGGTGTGACGACCCCTGCGGTGCAGGCGATCAGCCAGCGTCTGGAGGGCGAATTCGACTGTCTCGTGTTTCATGCCACCGGAACAGGCGGGCGCTCGATGGAGGGCCTTGGCGATTCCGGGCTTCTCTCCGGCTTCATCGACCTCACAACGACGGAAGTCGCGGACATGCTCGTCGGCGGCGTCTTCGCCGCCGATTCCGACCGTTTCGGCGCAGCCATACGCACCGGGCTTCCCTATGTCGGCTCCGTCGGCGCGATGGATATGGTCAACTTTGGGCCACGCGAGACCGTGCCCGAAAAGTTCCGCGGCCGGCGTCTCGTCGTCCACAATCCCCACGTCACGCTGATGCGCACCACGCGCGACGAGAACCGCGTCATCGGCGAATGGATGGGCGCGCGGATCAACCAGATGGACGGCCCGGTGCGCCTGCTGCTGCCGCTGGGCGGCGTCTCCCTGCTCGACGCGCCCGGCCAGCCGTTCCACGATCCCGAAGCCGACAACGCGCTGTTCGAGGCGCTGGAACGGACCGTGCGCCCCACTGCGCGGCGCCGGATCGAACGCATCGACGCCAACATCAACGACGACAAATTCGTCGCCGCCGTGACGGACGCCTTCCTGTCGATCTCGCCACGCCGTGAAAGGAGAGCCTGATGCCCCGGATGGAGCGCGAGACGATCCTCGCCCGCTTGCAGGCCATGAAACGCGAACGCCGCCCTATTGTCGGCGGCGGCGCCGGTACGGGGCTATCGGCCAAATGCGAGGAAGCTGGAGGGATCGACCTTATCGTCATTTACAATTCCGGGCGCTATCGCATGGCGGGGCGCGGCTCGCTCGCCGGGTTGCTCGCCTATGGCAACGCCAACGAGATCGTGCGCGAAATGGCGCAGGAAGTGCTGCCGGTCGTCAAACATACGCCGGTGCTGGCGGGCGTCAACGGCACCGACCCGTTCTGTTTGTTTGATTCCTTCCTCGACGACCTCAAGCGGCTCGGCTTCTCGGGCGTGCAGAATTTTCCGACAGTCGGTTTGATCGACGGCTTGTTTCGCGCCAACCTCGAAGAAACAGGCATGTCCTACGCGCTCGAAGTCGAAATGATCGCGCTCGCCCACGCCAAAGGCATGTTGACGACGCCTTACGTCTTCAGCGCCGCCGACGCGCAGGCCATGGCGAAGGCGGGCGCCGACGTCATCGTCTGCCATCTTGGCCTCACGACGGGCGGCTCTATCGGCGCGCAGACGGGCCGCAAGCTTGCCGCGTGCCCCGCGCTGGTCGACGAATGGGCGGCAGCTGCGCTTGCGGTCAACCCGGACGTCATCATCCTCGTCCACGGCGGCCCCGTGGCCGAACCTGCGGATGCGCAATACATTCTGTCCAACACCCGCCATTGCCACGGCTTCTACGGCGCCTCCTCAATGGAGCGGTTGCCGACGGAGCGGGCGATGACGGAACAGATCAAGACGTTCAAGTCGATCGCCTTCGGGCCATCGGCAAGTGGGAGTTAGGACCATGGCTGCGGAAACCCTGGGGTCGCTGATCCTTTGGCTGATTGTCCTGGCGGTCGCCGTCGTGATCGCCGTTTATCTGTTGCGCTGGCTCTATCAGCGTTCAACCAAGGAGACCGCGTTCGTGCGCACGGGCTTTGGCGGCGAGAAGGTCGTCGTCAGCGGCGGGGCGTTCGTGATTCCGGTGCTGCATGACGTCACCCCGGTCAACATGACCGTCATGCGGATCGAGGTCGAGCGGCGCGAGACGCAGGCGCTCATCACCAAGAACCGCATGCGCGTCGATGTGACCGCCCAGTTCTTCGTGCATGTAGGCTCTACGCACGAGGCCGTGAGTTTCGCTGCGCAGACACTGGGACGCCGCACGCTGGAGCCCGATGGGACGCACAATCTTCTGGAGGGACGCTTCGCGTCCGCGCTCAGGACAGTCGCGGCGCAGATGACGCTTGAGGAGATGCACGAGCAGCGACAGGAGTACGCCCAGCGCGTCAAGACCGTCGCCCTGGAGGGCCTGGCGCAGAACGGGCTTGATCTCGAAAGCGTCGCTATCGTCGATCTCGATCAGACACATTTGGAATTCTTCGACTCTTCCAACGCCTTTGACGCGGAGGGCCTGACGCAGCTCACCGAGACCATCGAAATGCGCCGTCGTATGCGCAACGAGATCGAACAGCGCACGCAGATTGAAATTCGTACCCAAAACCTCGACGCTCAACGCAAGTCTCTGGAAATCGACCGCGAGGGCGAGTATGCGCGCCTGGCGCAGGAGCATGACATTGAAGTTCGGCGGGCGGCGCAGCGGGTCGAACTCGCCCGCGACCGCGCGTTGCGCGATCAGGAAAGCGAACAGGCTCTGCTGGCGTCGCGCGAGGAAGTCGAGAAGTCTCGCTTTCTTCAGGAGCGAAACCTCGCCGAGGCGCGGATAAGCAACCAGCAGGAGATCGAGCAACGCGAAATCGCGCGCCGGCGTCACATCGACGAAGTGGAGATGAAATCCCGCGAGTTGACAGAGCGCGAGCAGATTGCGCTGGCGCTGTCGCTTGAGCGGGCGCGCATCGGGAGCGAGCGCGAGCAGCGCGAGCTCGAACTGGAACGCCGCCGCGTGCTGGAACTGGGGGAAATCAACCGGCAGATCGTGGTCGCCGCCAAGAACGCGGAATTGACGCAGGCGGAATCTGCGAAGAAGCGCGCGGAAATCGTGGCGGGTCAGGATGTGGAGACGACCCGCATCACGCAGCAACGCCTGCTGGATCAGGCTCAGATGGAGCGGGAACGTCTGCTCGACGCGCTCAACATCGCCAAACGTCAGGCGTTCGAAGAAGCGGAGATCAGTTCGGGCGAAGACATCGAGCGGGCGCGCATTGCGACGGAGCGGGGACTTTCGGAAGCCCGGTTGTCGCGCGACGGCGATTTGCGCAGGCTTGAGGTCGAGCGCGACAAATTGGTGCAAATCGCCGAAATGCAGAGCGCCATCGAGGTTGCAAAGAAGTCTGTCGAGCGTTCTGGCGCCATCGCCGCCGCCGAGGGCGCCCGCGCCAAGGCGGTTGAGGCCGAGGAGCAGGCGATCACCGTTCGCGAGACCGAAATCGCCATGCGCCGCAAGGCGACCGACCTCATCGCCGCCTCGCAAGAGAGCGAGCGCGAGGCGCTGCGCCTCACGGGCAAGGCTGAAGCGGAGAAAGCCGCTGCGACGGACTTCGCCGACGCGGTGAAGATCGCCGCTCAGGGCGACGCCGAGGCCGAGAAGATCAAGGCGTTGGCGAGCGCCCAGCGCTACGAGGTTGACGCCAAAGGCGCTATGCAGCTCAACGAAGCCGAGAACATGCTGTCCGAGCCCGCCCGCGCGTCGCGTTTCAAGGGCAAGCTGTTGGAGCGTATCGAAGGCATCGTGCGCGAGAGCGTGCGGCCGATGGAGAAGATCGACGGCATCAAGATTCTTCACATCGACGGGGCCAACGGCAGCGCGGGCGGCAATCGCAATGTCACCGACGAAGTCATCGATTCAGCCCTGCGCTACCGCGTGCAGGCGCCGATGATCGACAGCCTGATGAAGGAGATCGGCATTGAAGGCGGTAGCCTGGGGCGCATGACGGACGTGCTGCGCGACGCCAAGGATATCGAGGCGCTCACTTCGAAGCGCGCAAAGGCGAATGGCGGCGAACATGACGACGACCGCTAAGCGGCTTGATTGATGGCCAAGGTCTACGCCTCCATCGTCATCACGGCGCCAGCAAACGCCGTCTGGGACGTTATTCGCGATTTCAACGCGCTCCCCAAATGGACGCCTTTCGTCGCCGAAAGCCGCATCGAACAGAACGCGGCATCGGACAAGGTCGGCTGTATCCGCAATTTCCGTCTCAGGAACGGAGGCCGCATTCGCGTGCGGCTGCTGGCCCTGTCCGACTATGAAATGTTCTGCACCTATTCGATTCTGGAAAGCCCGATGGGCGTCGAGAATTATCTGGCCACCCTTCGGCTCATTCCGGTGACGGAAGGCGACCACACATTCGCCGAATGGAGCGCGGAATTCGACGCGTCACCCGACCGCGAGGCGGCGCTGGTCGAGGATATCGGCCGCAATGTCTTTGCTGCGGGTCTGGGCGCGTTGAAAGCGAAATTTTCGCGTTGACCGATGGTTGAGATCCGACGCAGCATCGTCGTCGACGCCCCTCTCGCAGAGGTTTGGGCGCTCCTGCGCGATTTCAACGGCCACGACCGCTGGCATCCCATCGTCGTTTCGAGCGCGATTGATGACAATATTGACGCTGATCAGGTCGGCGCGGTGCGCAGCTTTCAACTTGCCGACGGCGGTCGGATTCGAGAGCAACTCCTCGCGTTGTCCGATGTGACGTCGAGCTTCAGTTATTGCATCCTCGAAGCGCCGGCGGCGCTACGCAACTATGTCGCCCACGTCCGGTTTCGCCCGGTGACGGAGACCAACGCTTGTTTGTGGGAATGGTCCGCTTCTTTCGATCCGCTGCCGGGGGAGCGGGAGCGACTGAAACGCTTTGTTGGGCAGGATGTGATAGCGGCCGGCTTCAGAGCCGTTTGCGCGATCCTGGCTGGCGAAGTCAACCGCACAGGTCCTGCGAGGAAGCCGGCTCAACCTGTCTCCACAGCATCGGGTTTTGAGGCCACAGCGATCATCCTCACCCGCTACGGCGGGCCGGAGGTCCTGGCGGCGCAGAACGTTCTCGTCGCCAAACCCGGCGCCGGCGAGGCGCGCATTCGCCAGACAGCGATTGGCGTCAACTTTATTGACATCTATTGTCGCCGAGGCAGCTTTGACATGGTCACTCCGCCCGGCGTCCTGGGCATGGAGGCCGCCGGAATCATAGAGAGCGTGGGCCCAGGAGTTACGAATGTAGCGCCCGGCGATCGCGTCGGATACGCCTGCGCGCCCCCCGGCGCCTATACATCGGCCCGCATCCTGCGAACGGATTTACTCGTCAAACTGCCGGACTTTTTGAGCGACGAGGCCGCAGCCTCTCTATTGCTGAAGGGCATGACCGCAGGGTTTTTGCTGCACGACGTCTATGCCGTGCAGCCCGGCGATATCGTCCTGGTTCACGCGGCCGCTGGCGGCGTCGGGCAGCTTCTCTGTCGTTGGGCGAAGGCTCTCGGCGCAACGGTTATCGGATCTGCGTCCAGCCAAGCCAAGGCGGAGCAAGCCAGGCGTCTGGGATGCGATCACGTGATTATATCGTCGCGCGAGGACATTGCCGGCGCCGTCAGTCGATTGACCGACGGGCGCGGCGTTCAGGTTGTCTATGACGCCGTCGGCAAGGACACCTTCGTGGCCTCTTTGAGCTCTCTGGCGCCTCGCGGTCATCTGGTAAGTTTTGGTCAGGCGTCAGGCGACGTCGGCGATTACTCAATTGACAAACTCGCCCATCGTTCCGTGACGCTGTCGCGCCCAAATTATTCTCACTACACCGACACGTCAACCAAGGTGAAGCGTCAGACGGAGAGGCTCTTCGCCGCTCTAAAATCCGGCATTCTCGTAGCCGAACGCCCACGCTCTTATGCTCTCACCGAGGCTGGCGCGGCGCACAGGGACCTTGAAGGCAGGGAAACAATGGGAGCGCTGGTTCTGATTCCGTAAGCGACCGAACACTGGCTCCAGTCAACCAGGTCACGTCAACCAAGCCACCAACCTCGCTTCTTCCGCGTGACCCCGGGCGTTTCGAGTCAGCTGGCGACAATAACCACGCGATCACCGTTATGGACCAAGGCTTCGGTGAGCCCGAATTCGCGCAAGGAAAGTCGCGTCCGCTTTGGACGCCGCTCGCCAAAGCCAATCGGTCCGCTCGACGACAATGGTGACCTTCCCGACAAGGGCCGAATCATCGGCGTTTGCTGTAAGGCTGGGCCGCCGGCCGAACGGGGTCATACTCCCGGTTCGCGCGCTTGTGCGGCGGCTCTCGCAATTTGGAGAACTTTCGGATAAAATCGCAACGTGCGGCCTTGAACGGGAGGAATAGGTCCATGAGAAAATTTCGCCGACTGGCTGCGCTATCTGCATTTTTCGCTGCGGCTGTGTTCTGCGTTCCGGCTTTCGCTCAAGCCGCGCGAACTTGGGTCTCGGGTGTGGGCGACGACGCCAATCCCTGCTCGCGCACAGCGCCGTGCAAGACTTTCGCGGGGGCGATCTCCAAAACCGCTACCGCCGGAGAAATCAATGTCCTCGATCCCGGCGGTTTCGGGGGGGTGACGATCACCAAGGCGATCACGATCCGCTCCGATCATATCGAGGCCGGCGTTCTGGTAAGCGGGACGAACGGCATAACCGTCGCAGCCGGTGCGACGGATACTGTCGTGCTGGAAGGCCTCGACATTGATGGCGCCGCGGGGACCGGACTCAATGGAGTCAATATTTCGTCGGGCAGCGCCGTTTACATCCTTCGCTGCGACATCCGTCATTTTAGCCAGAATGGCGTCAATATGGCCGCCACCAATGCCGGATCGCGCTTATTCATCAAGGACTCGTTGGTCAATCTCAACGGGACCGGAGGGGGCGGCCCATTTGGGGGCGTCAACGTTCAAGGCAATGGAAATATAGCTTCAATCCTAAATACGGTCGTTGACAATAATACCGGGTTTTCGATTCAAGTAGGAGGGGGCGGCGGTACGGGCACTAATCAAGTTGCTCTGGCCAACACCATTCTAAACGCCGCGCCAATTGGATTGAATATATTGGCAGGAGGCAAAGCCTTTTCGATCGGGCCAAGTAATATCGTCTCGGGTTCCGGAAGTTTTACATCTACTTTTCCCTTCAACTAACCCGTTGCAGCGTCTGCGGACGCTCTAAATCGAGATGCAGCGCCGCGAAGATGCGCGGAGGAACTTTGTATGGGAGCCGTTGGGGTCGAGCGTGCTTATGAGCAGACCCCCGCGCTGCCGATCCGTAATTCCAGATATTCCGCCGCTGTCGGAATATCTGGCGCTTCTCGAGCAAATTCATCGCTCCGGCCATTTCAGCAATTTCGGCCCGCTCGCCCGCCAGCTCGAGGCCAAGGTGTTGGAGATGTTCGGCGTGGCGGACGAAGTCTGCGTGAGTTGTTGCAATGCGACAGCCGGCCTCACGGCTTCGTTGTTGGCCACGGGGCGATCCGGGCGCGTCATCGTCCCGGCATTCACGTTCGCCGCCTCGCTGGGCGCCGTTCGCGCCGCGGGAATGACGCCCCTCATCCTCGACGTCGACGAACATAGCTGGGCGATCGCCGCAGCCTCGCTCGAACGCGCGCTCGCGGCTGTAGAGGTTGGCGTCGTCATGCTGGTGGCGCCGTTTGGCATCGCTCGCAACTGGGACGCGGAAATCGCCGTCTGCCGCAAGTTTGGCGCAGCCGTGGTTATCGACAACGCTTCGGGCCTTGGCGCTCCCCGTGCGCTGGCGCCGGTTCAGCCCGACGTATTTGAAGTGGTCTCCATGCACGCGACCAAACCGTTCGCGATTGGGGAGGGAGGCGCTGTTTTCGCGCACAAGAGCCGCGAGTCCGCCTTGCGCGCCGCCCTCAATTTCGGCATCGATTCCCATTCGCGCGCAGGCGGACCGTTTTGGGGCGTCAACGGCAAGATGTCGGAATTTCACGCAGCCGTCGGCCTCGCGCAATCGCGCCGATTTCCGGCGGCTTTGGCCCATCGTCGAACCTATGTAGATCGCTATCGCCAGCGGCTTCAGACCTTTCGTGGCGTGAATTGTCCGACGGATCCTCTTGCGGCGCCTTGGCAGTTCTTCCCGATGCTGATGCCCGACGCTGCATCGGCGGACCGATTTGTCGCTCGCGCGGCGCAACAGGGGCTCGAAATCCGCCGCTACTATCGTCCCAGCCTATCGCTATGGCCCGACATGGCCTGCTTCGCCGCCTGCCCTGTGGCCGAAGACCTCGCCCAACGGATGTGCGTTTTGCCGGTGCGAGGCCTTGATTTCGATATAGAAGCCGACGAAATGGCCGACCTCGTCATGACGGCGCTGCGTCGCGCGCTCAAAGATTGAGGCATACGGCGGCGGGGAACGAATTCATGGCTCGAACGGACCTGCGTCTGGAGTTTCGAATCCCGATTTCACCGAGCGAAAGGTTCTTTTCGCAGGTGCGTTTTTTCAACTTCGCCTTGCGCCGTCTTGAAGCCGCGCGTTACCGCAACGCACGAATTACGGTGGTCGTTGGCGACCAGTGCGACATGGACGCGGTGCGACGGCAGAACAGCTGGAGCGAAAATTTCAACGTCACGTGGGAGCGCGTGCCGGACGATATTTTTCAAGAATTTCACTATTGGGGAACCGCCAACTGGCGACTGAACATTCCCGTCTGTGATGTTGATGTCGTCATCCTGTCGGATGCCGACACAGTGCTGCTGCGCGACATCGACCCGTTGTTGGACGAGTTTCCGCTGAGCAAGCCGACGCTGTGCGGACACGTGGCGCATTTGCCGCCGCACCAGGGCCACGACAATATCGCACCGCCCGCGCTCAGCCCCGAATTCTGGCCGTGGCTGTTCGGCGCTTTTGAAATTCCGTGGCCGGATCGCACTTACCGTTATACAATGGATCTGAAAGCAGAATGGCCCGTCTGTCCCCCCTATTTCAATCTCGGCTTTCTTGCTCTGAATCCCGAGGCGGTTGCTCTCCTCGCCGTCGAGATCGCTGAAACCACGCGGCGGCTCGGCCGATTGACCCAGAGCGTGATGCGTTGCCAACTGGCCATGACCCTTGTTGCCTTTCGCCTGGGGTTGAACATTCGTACGCTCAGCACGGAATACAACGCCTCCAACCATCTCGACATAATGGCGCACAACGGGGTGAAGGCGGATCGCATTCGTGTGCTTCACTATCAGGTCGAAGATGAGATCGCGCGCGACGAGCTTCAACCTGCCCTGATCGATGACATGCTGTCCCGAGTGGTGACAAATCCGGCAAACATCGCGCTGCAAGATTTGGCGCGCGCCTATCGCGAAACCCTGCAGTAGATCAAATCCGGTCGACGAACGGAGGAACGAGCTTGCCACAGGGATTGAACTCAGCCTTCCTGACCCGAGAAGCGCTGGAAAGTCTCGGATTCCAGCGTCTAGGCGACGATGTTTTGGTTCACTCGACAGCGGTGATCGTCGATTGCAGCAAGATCGCGTTGGGATCCCGGGTCAGAATCGATCCCTATGTCGTCATTTCAAATCGCGGCGGCGTGATTCTCGGCAATAACATTCACATCGGCAGCCATTCCGTTCTTGCCGGTCACGGCGCCATCAACGTCAATGATTTCGTCAATATTTCTCATCACGTCGGAATCTATACCTCGAATGAGGACATCAGCGGCCGATCCCTGAGTCATCCCACCGTTCCCGGTGGAATGGCCCGAACGGCGTCCATCGCGTTCGCCCGACATTCCGGCGTCGGCGCAGGAAGTTTGGTGTTGCCCGGCGCCCAGTTCGGAGAGGGAACGATCCTCGGCGCCATGTCTCGAGTCGGCCGTCCCTTGAAGCCATGGACCCTCTACACCGGCATTCCGGCACGACGATCGCGAGAGCGTCGCCGTGATATTCTCGACATGGCGGATGAATATGAAGCTTCCATTGGGCGCTAAGATCAAACGTTCCCGCCCAACCCCTCGAATTGATGCGCCAGTCCCCGCTGAAGGCCGGAATAATCGGCGTTCGGCGCGAGAATGGCGATGGCTTCGCGCGTGTAGTTCGCAAAACTCGGCTCGGTGAACGCGACGATCCCCGACTCGTCCGGGTCCAGCGCCATGGCGTCGTGGAAATTCGCGTCGAGCCCGGTATGCTCGCCAATGGCCCGCGCCGTGCGCGTCTTCGACTCGCAGAAATCGTTCGCTTCCAGGATCAATGCATCCGTGTTGCAATGCATAGCGAGGCCGAGCGCCCAGAAAAACAGAACGATGTCTTGCATCGTCTCCTGACTCACCGACTGGTGCAGATGCTCGCTGTACAGGTCATCCGCAGACAGCCGTTCGAGCCCGGGATTCAGCCCAATGAGGCGATTGTAGAGCGGCGCGAACGCCGGTTCGGTCTTGTTCAGGCAAAGGATGCGAATAAAGCCGCTGAAGAAATAGGCGCCGGAATTCAACCGGCGACACGATTTCAGCATTCCCGCCGGCCGACGCACCAGATAGATCGTCAGCGGCGCCAGCACCCTTGCAAGCCAGGGCTGCCGCAGAAACCCGCGGCAAAACTTGAATAGCGGTGTTTTCGCCTCCGCCTCTGCATACCCCACCAGGCCTTCCAGATAGGTTTGCAAGTCCGGGGCGACTGCGTCGGTTTGCATCACGAAGGGCCGCCACGCGAATTCCGGCCGGTGGTTCAATACGCCTGCTCCGGGAACGAACGGAAAGTCAGTAAGATAATGGAACGCTTTTCTCGGATGGCCTCTGGGAATGTCGGCCCCTTGCTGGGCGAAGGCGTCCCATTCTTCACGCGTAAATTTGGAATAGTCCTCATGCAGCGGCTCGTAGAATAGAGCCATTGGATTCCGCTCGCGCAGCATGAAGGCGAGGTAAGTCCCGCAAGTGCGCCACAGGGTCTGAATGACGATGGGCCGCTGGGGCGCCATAAATTGTTCCTCTGACGCGCCGCCGCCTATGACGCACCTTCTTTGCCGGCGCCCGTCGCTACCCCGGCGGGGACGGTCTCCGCCAGGCACCGGGGCCGACTGTTAAACCCGCGACCGCTGTTCGCCGTTCCAGCTGGAGCCCGCACTCTTTCGACTACGCGCTGCCTTGGTCGCATAGCGGATTTAGGGAAGCAAGCGGCTGCGGAATGCAACATTATGGGGGCGGGGCTGCCATTCTTTGTCCACAGGCAGATGACCGCCCATTTGAGCGACCATTTGGCCAAGCTCTGCCTCTAACCGCGTGCGGATTGGCTACCGATTGCATTTTTTCGAAGCACGAGCAGTTGCGGCGGAATAAAATCGGAGCCGGCAAATTATCCACGAACACTGGACTCAAACAAACGAGGTATCAATCGATGCTGGGAGATAATTCTGCGTTTCCCCTCAGTCAAGTGCGGGGAAGCCCCGGACACGAGCGGCTCCGGCCCCAAACATGGAGAGTGTCGGCCCAAAGTCTGAATGCCTTTGGCTTGTGAGATCGCTCGTGCCGCGTAGGCGCGCGCAACAACCGCTTTCGCAGTGGGAAAAGACGGTCGGCTCCGATTGCGAAAGATCAGGGTCCGCCCAAAGGAGACGTAGTATTCACGACTCCTTGCTCATCTTGCCGCGCCATGAGTTCGCGCAATTCGTCGGCAATGCGATCACCGGACGTGTCGCTGTCGAACGCGGCGGCGAATTTGCCCTCGGGATCCATCGCATAGAGATAGGTGCTGTGGTCGATAACGTAGTCCTGCGAGCCAGGTCCCGTCCTATGTTGGACCGCGTAAGCCCCATATTCCCTGGCGACCGCATTGATTTGCTCGGCGCTTCCCGTGAGCCCAATGATCCGCCCATCGAAGGATTGGGTGTATTGCTCCAAGACTTCGCGAGTGTCGCGCTGCGGGTCGAGCGTGATGAAGAGCGGCTGTAGCCTGACGGCGTCGGCGCCAAGTTTTGCCAGCACACGGGACATTTCGTTCAGCGTCGTTGGACAGGAGTCGGGGCAGTGGGTGTAACCGAAATAAACCAACAGCCATTTTCCGCGATAGCCCGCGTCCGTGACCGTCGCGCCGTCCGGCGCCGTGAGCGTGAAAGGTCCGCCGATCGTCACCGCCGAAGCGGCGCCCCAGGACAATAACTTCCCGAGCGCGGCCAATATGAAGATTGTCATTCGAATGGAACGCAGACCGATAGCCGTACGGCGATGCACCTCATGCCTGTATGTCATCTTGCCGACGTAGCACACGATTCCGATCACTCCCCTGTGATGTGATATCGCAGCGAGTCGCCGATGGTTATGCGTTGCTCGACGCCCCTATCGCCGTGCGACGTCATCGGACGTTCCTTATACGATTCCAAGGGTTGCCGCCTTGCTGCCTTCGACGCCCCGATAGCACGGAATCGACTTTTCGTTGAAGCGCAACACCGCGCCATTTCTGTTGCAACGCAACGCAACTTTCGCCGCGCGCACGTCGTTGCTTTTCCCCTTTACCTTCCCGCCAAGCACGTGCTAGCAAAGTCGAAACCAGCTTTCTCTCGTAAAGTATGGATAAGAAAATGGGCCAGGGGAAACGTTTAACGCTCGGGAGGGTTTTTTTTGCCGCCCTGCTGGCTTGCGCGCCAGCCGCTGCGGGGGTCTATGAAACTGGCCCCGTCGAGGGCGGAGGAACGATAGACGGCAAGATCGTCTACAACGGCCCTGTGCCGACGCGCAAAATCATTCCCAACAAGGACGTCGAAGTCTGCGGGGAGCCGCGCGAGGAAGCGCTGATTGATGTCGGCCCGGACAAGGCCGTCCAGAACGCGGTCGTCTATCTGGTCGGAGTACCGAAGGGCAAGGCGTGGGCGAACGCCGGCAAGGCGCCGGAGTTGAACAACCACAAATGCCGTTTCGAGCCCGAGGTGCAGGTGGTTCCTGCGGGCCCGCTCAATGTCGTCAATCTTGATCCGGTGCTGCACAACACCCATGGATATTACGGCAAGCGCACGGCCTTCAATACAGCCCTACCCAACCAAAATCAGAGCATTCCCACGGAACTGCCGCGAGCGGGCCCGGTGAAAGTGGATTGCGACGCGCATGGCTGGATGGAGGGATGGATCTACGTGGTCGACAATCCCTATTACGCCATCACCAGCGCCGACGGAAAATTCAGCATCGCCGATGTTCCGCCAGGCGATTATACGCTTGTGGCGATCCAATCCTTGACCGGGCCCGTACAACAATCTGTGACCGTCGCGGCGGGGAAACCGACGAGCCTGACGATCGAATTGAAGAAACAATAAACGGTTCGGCGAGGACCGTTCAGTTGTTCGTCAGAGGGCGCGTGGCCTGAATGGAGCCGCATGGTCCATCGAGAAAGTGCAGGGGTATATAACGTCAAAACAACCGGGTCCGAGGAGGAGACATAAATGTCTGAGCTTGAGCGCGAACGACGCGAAATGGCGGCAACATTGCAAACTCCAGGCGACCAGCCTGACCCCACGACACAAATCACCCGGCGAACCTTTATTCATAGATCGTGCCTGACGGGCGCGGCGACAGTCGGCCAGACATTTGGATGGTGGCCGCTCATCAACACCATCGACGTCGCCCACGCGGCGGAAGCGCCATTTAAATTCGCCTGGATCTCGGACACGCATCTCTATCCGAAATCGGTCAATCAACGCTTCGTCGATAAGTTGCAGCGGGCCGTGAAAGAAGTGCAGTCGATGAACCCGCCGGCCGATTTCCTGATCTTCGGCGGCGACTTGGCCCAGCTTGGCAGGGGCAACGAGCTGGAACTGGGCGTCGATTTGTTGAAGGATGTGACGATTAAGAAGGTGTTCATCCCGGGCGAACACGACTGGTATTACGACATGGGCGCGAAGTGGAAGAGCCTCTTTGACAAGCCCAATTGGACCTTCGATCACAAGGGGGTTCGGTTCGTCGGGCTCGACACCGTCACCCGTGCGCCCGACTATTGGTCGATGCGCAAGATGACGCCCGAAGAGCGCATGGACGCGATGGCGGATCTCGACGGCAGCGTCGCAGGCCCCTGGGCGGGAGTGGGCGAGGATCAGCTTGGCTGGCTACAACAGACGCTGTCCACTTGGGACAAGGCCAAGCCGATCATCATCTTCAGCCATAACCCGCTATACGAATATTATCCGCCCTGGAATTTCTGGGTGCGCGATTGGCGCGAAGTCAACGAAGTGCTGAAGCCCTATTCCAACGTCACCAACATTCACGGCCACGTCCATCAGGTGCTCTACAACGAGATCGGAAAGATGAGGTCGATCGGCATGCTGGCGACCTCATGGCCCTGGCCCTATGCCCCCGAGGGCGTGCCGAAGCTGACTACGCCGATGATCCGGGTCGATCCCGGCGACATCTATGATGGCGTAGGTTGGGAAAGGATCGCTTTCAACGGCGAACGGATCGAGCCCGAATATGTAATGTGGGGCCGCAAGGAAGTGTTGGCGAAATCGCCGGCCGATTCCTCGCTCAGTCAGCCGGAAGTGCTCCGGCCGAGGATCGCCGATCAAATTGGACCCTACTAGGGAGGATCGCCATGCACACCCGAACGAAGTGGCTTGCGGCTTGCGCTTCTCTGGTCGCCGCCTTGGTTACCATTGGTCCCGCATCTGCAAACAAGGACCCTGTTACGCCGCAACAATTGCAGGCCTATCAGGAAGCGTTCATGGACGAGGTCAAGAAGGGGGACCTGTTGTTCCACGGCGATGAAGCGACCGCCAAGAAGCTGGGCGTCACACTTTCCACTACGGCGATGGCCTGCGCCATGTGCCATCCTTATGCTTCCGACACGCATCCGCATTCGTTCCCGAAGTTTCAAGTCAGCATGAACCAGTTCGCGACCCTTCGCGACATGGTCAACTGGTGCATCGAGAAGCCGATGCAGGGCGAGAAGATCGAGACGGACTCGGAGGCGATGAAGGCGTTGGAGGCTTACATCACCTGGTCGAACTCCGGCGCGGTTTTGGCGCCCGGTCGGTATTGAGAGCCGCCGCCCCCTGCCCGGCTCTCGTCAACAACGGGGCAGGGGGCTTGTTTTTCGCGAATGGGACGTCCCGCCTGATCGCGGGTAGGCGCTTTCAACCAAAGACGTCGTGGGTGAAGGCGTCGTACCAGCCTTCCGCCTGCCGAGCGCCCACGCGCCGCGTTTCGGCGTTTTCATCGACATTGCTGATCAGGATTTCCGCGACTTTTATGGTGTCGCCGGCAGGGGCGAAGCTGATGGCGTCGCTCCAGGCGTCGTTGTCAGAGACAAAAGTGTAACACGTATTGAAGAGATGCGGCGCCGCGCGCGCGGCGCCCGTAAGTGCGGCGGCGATGCTATAGGCGCAAGCCTTGGCTTGCGCGTTGGCGACGAAAGCGGATTTTGGCATCGATCCGGCGTCGCTCGCGTCGCCAACGACGTGGATCGCCGGATGCAGCTTTGATTCGAATGTCGCGGGATCGACCGGACACCAACCCGAGGCGTTCGCGAGGCCCGTCTGTTGCGCGAGGCGCCCCGCCCTCTGCGGCGGAATGATGTTGGCCACCGAAGCGCGGAACGTCTCGTTCGCCGTCCTGATCGATAGGTCCTTCACATTGACCGCCTTGACCCCGCCGGTGAATTGACCGGGGAGCCATTCGATCATTCCGGGATAGTGACGACTCCAGCCGTCCTGAAACAGGTCTTGCTCAAAGAAACTGTCCTTCTCATCGAGGATCAGGATTTTCGCACGCGGATTGTAGGTCTTGAAATAGGAAGCCACCAGGGATGCGCGCTCGTAAGGGCCGGGCGGACAGCGGAAGGGATCGACGGGCGCCGTGATCGCGAAAACGCCGCCTTGCTCCATGCTCTCGAGTTGATTTCGCAGCAGTTGAGTTTGCGGCCCCGCGCTCCACGCATGGGGCATGAATTGTGTCGCCGCCTCGTCGTAGCCCACGATGGAATCATATTTAAAGGCAATGCCGGGTGACACAACCAGACGATCATAAGGCAATGTCGTCCCCGACGCGAGCGTTACGGTCTTGCTCACCGGATCGATCGACGTCGCGGAATCGTGGATGACCTTGACGCCATATTTTTGCGCGAGCGTGTCATAGCCATGCGTGAGCGATTCCAACGATCTCAGTCCAGCGAGGTAGAGATTGCTAAAAAAGCAGGTCGTGTAACGTAGCTTGGGTTCGACCAGCGTGACCTCGATCCTAGGCGCGCTTGCGGCCAGATATTTGGCGACCGTCGCGCCCCCGACCCCGCCGCCGATCACAACGACCCGCGCGGCGATTTGGCTCCTCGCCGGTTGCGGCATAAGGGCGGCGGCGCCCGTCGCGGCCACGAACTCTCGTCGCGTCAGGCTATTCATGGTTATTTGGTCTCCACGCGCAGTGTCGAGAGATATCGCGCTACCGTCGCAATCTCGTCATCACTCAAGGAATGGCTCACGACGCTCATGATCTGGCCGGACCGTTCGCCTGACTTGAACGCCAGCAGCATGCGAGCCAGCGCCTGTTCGTCGACCCCGACGATGGACGCAAGCACCGTCTCTTGGCCGTCGAGACGGTGGCACGACGCACATGTCGCGGCGAGTTGGGCGCCCAGACCGCTGGACGTCGACGCCCCGATGTCCCCAGCGAAGACCATCAATGGTCCTGATGCGAAAAGCGCAACGACGCTGCGCGGAACCCCCAGGCTTTTCTCCCGCGAGCGGTTGGCGCTCATAGCGCGCGCCTCTTGGCGTCAATCAGCGGGGCGAGCGCGCAAGACTGCTCCATCGTCAACTGACCGTGAGGGAGTGGGTCAGTTCGTAAAGGGCGCCCCCGTCCTCTTCCCAGACGAAATCAAGCCGGCTACTCTGCGTCGCGCACAGATAGAATTCGATATAGGGGTTGGCCGCGACGGCCTCGTGCAGGTCCACCTCGAACACGACGACGTCGTCGCAGCGGCAAAGGAATCTGTTGATGATCTTGCGCGGAATCGTGACACCGCTCTCGTCGCGACGCAGTCCGGTCTCCATGCGGTGTTCGATCAGGGTTTTGATCTGAAACACCGCCCCCTTAGCCACGTTGTCGGGCGCCTGAACCCGCGGGCGCGGGGTGAAAGTTCCGGTCTTCCCCGCCAGTTCAGGAGCAGCCATTGGTGGCGACCTCGACCCAGGTTTTCGCCATCAGCAACGCGCCATCGTTCATTTGCGCCACCGCGAAAACGTTTTGCGGTTTGGCGAGCCGAATTCGCGTCGAAATGCGGGGCTCACTTCGTTGCACGACGAAATGGAACGCCGCGACTTCGACGATGGGGTTTTGCGGGGCCAGCACAATCACCTTTCTCACATGATCGGTCTCGGTCATCGCGGCCTCGATCTGAAAGGCGAGCGGCACGGTATAACCATTCGGGAAGACAGAGGGCATGGTCAGACGAACGCGGTCGGATGGCGTCGCGACCCCGCCGATCAGCCGTTCAATCAGCGCAAGCTCGTCATCGTCGGCGTCCGCGCTACCCGGCGCAAGAAGGCCCGCGCTCCCCGCGACGGCGGCGCTCAACAGGGCGCGCCGTGTGAACTGGACTCCTTGCGTCTCGCCCATCGCCCCCACCTTCCAGCGCCAACTGTCGCAAGCCTCAGCGAACCCAGTTTATTTGACAAATGCTATCTCACTTGCCGCGCCGTCACAAGCAGAGATCAGGCGAAAGATCCAGCGCTGCGGGCAAGACGGCTCAGAAATCCATGTCGTCCCCGTGCGGCGGATGGGGATGATGCAGCTCTGGCGCGTCCGCTCCGGGCCGATCAGCGATCATCGCCTCGGCGGTAATAAGCAATCCGGCAATCGACGCGGCGTTCTGCAACGCGGTGCGCACGACCTTGGTTGGATCGATGACGCCCTTCTTGACGAGGTTGACATAGGCGCCCGCCTGCGCGTCGAAGCCATAGGCATAAGTGTTGTCACGCAAGATCTTTCCAACCACCACGGAGCCGTCCTCGCCAGCGTTCATCGCAATCTGACGCGCTGGTTCCTCCACCGCCCTTCTGACGATCTCTATCCCGTATCTCTGGTCCGCGTTCGCGCCTTTCAGATTGTTGAGAGCCTTGGCTGAGCGCAGCAGCGCCACGCCGCCGCCGGGCAATACGCCCTCCTCGACGGCGGCGCGGGTCGCCGCGACCGCATCGTCAACGCGGTCCTTGCGTTCCTTGACCTCCAGTTCGGTCGCGCCGCCGACCCGGATCACCGCAATGCCGCCGGCGAGCTTGGCCATCCGCTCTTGAAGTTTCTCGCGATCGTAGTCGGAGGTCGTGTCCGCCAGCCGCGCCCTGATTTGCTGGATACGCGCCTCGATATCGACCTTTTTGCCAGCCCCGCCCACGATGGTCGTGCTTTCCTTATCAATTACAACTTTTTTGGCGCGCCCGAGCATGCCGATTGTCACGCTTTCGAGCTTCGTTCCGAGGTCGCTCGACACCAGCGTGCCCCCGGTGAGGATAGCAATGTCTTCGAGCATGGCTCTGCGCAAATCGCCGAAACCCGGCGCCTTGACGGCGGCGACCTTGAGACCGCCGCGTCGCTTGTTGACGACGAGGGCGGACAGTACGTCGCCTTCCACATCTTCTGCGATGATGAGCAAGGTTTTGCGGGACTTCGCAATCGGCTCCAGCAAAGGCAGCAAGGCGGGCAGCGTCGACAGTTTTTGGTCGTAGACGAGCAGGTGGACGTTCTCCAGCTCGGCCCTGGTCTTGCCGGCGTCGGTGGCGAAATGGTTGGAGATGTAACCGCGTTCGAACTGCATGCCCTCGACAACTTCGAGCACCGTCTCCAGCGCCTTGCCGGCGTCAACGGTGACCAAACCAAAATGGCCGACCCTCTTCATGGCGTCGGCGATGAAGCGGCCGATCTCTGCGTCGCCGTTGGCGGAGATAGCGCCGACCTGCGCGATCTCATCATTCAGCGTCACGGGCTTCGCGTTCTTGTGAAGGTCGCGCACGATGGCTTCGACCGCGATGTCGATGCCGCGCTTCAGATCCATCGGGTTCATGCCGGCGGCAATCGCTTTGGCGCCTTCCTTCACGATGGCGTGCGCCAGCACCGTGGCGGTAGTCGTGCCGTCGCCCGCCTGGTAGGACGCCTTGCTGGCGACCTCGCGAACCATCTGGGCGCCCATGTTCTCGAACTTGTCCCTGAGCGCGATCTCCTTGGCCACGGTCACGCCGTCCTTGGTGATGCGCGGTGCGCCATGCTCGCGGTCGAGCGCGACGTTGCGGCCCTTCGGCCCCAATGTCACGCGCACCGCGCGCGCGAGGATTTCAATGCCCTGCAAAATCTTGTCGCGCCCTTCGTCAGAAAACTTGAGGTCCTTGGCGGCCAATGTCGTTTCTCCCCCTCCCGCAGCGTTCGATGCAACGTCCGAACGTCCCCGGAAACATCAATGTTACGAGTGTCGCCTTGCGCCCCTACTGGACGATTTACAAAGCGTCGCCGACTTGCGCGGCGTTTGGTTGGAGCGGCAACGACCTGTCCCGGGCCGGTCGAATCCAACGCCTCATTTCGCTGCTTCGGCCGGGCCTCCCCTCAGTTCGGGAAAATCCTGAACCATGCTGACGCCGAACAGCGGTTTGTAGACTCCGTTGTGACAGGTCGCGCAATAGACTTTCGGGGAATCGCCCGACACGCCGAGTCGATTTGACGGAAACACCGTGCTCAGCGGGTCCAGATATGCCTTGTTCAAATCCCGCGCCATCCGGATGCCGTGCCAGGCGGTGACGCGCTGCGGCGGGCTCTGCGACCAGTCGCGGAAGGCGCGCGTGTCGTGGCAATAGTCGCAATTCACGCCGAGTGATTGCGAGAACGTCATCATCAGGGAATAGGTCCACTTCGCCTGTTTCACCGACACGCCGTCACCCGAGGGCAGTGCAGTCGTCGATTGAACCCGGATTTCGTCTGAGCGCTCCAGGAACGCCGTCAGGGCGTCGTAGGGTAGAGCCGACTCGCCGGTGATCGCGGCGGGATGATTCATGCCCGCCGGCGCCTGGGCGAAGCCGCCTGCCTGTTCGGGACCGGGGTTGTTGAACCAAATATTTGGCGGCACGCGCTGGCCGCGATGACAGGTGTAGCAGGTGACGCCGGTCTGGCCGACATGGCGCGTCCAGTCGGCATTGATGTGGCGCGTCATCTGCAACATGCGGCGCGCCACAATCTTGGTATATTTGGAATCCTCGGCGAAATTGGCGGTGTTGTGACAGGCGTCGCAACCCTCGTCCGGGGCCACCCATTTCGTCATGTTCACCATCAGCCTGGTGAATTCGCCGAGCCCCACGTCGCCGACCACCTTAAGGTTCTCATAGACCTCGCCGGCCTTCTGGTCCTCCACGCCGGGATAGGGCACGGATTCGGGGATCTGGTTGGCCTCGACGATGTGCTTGCGCGCGAACAGATTGTACACATAGACAAGGCCGGTGCCGCGCGATCCGGTTTGGACGGCGCCGACGGGCGGGCGTTCCGAACGGAACGCCACGCCGTAGCCGAACGCCGTGACCTCGGCGATTCCAGCGAATAGCAGTACGGCGATGACAAGACCGGCTAAAAGGCGAACGAGTGCGTTCATGGGGCCGCTCCCGTCGCCGATACCTGCCCGCCATAGGCTCGATCCGGCCCTGCTGTTTGAAACTCGGGATCGTCGAGCGCGGCGCGCGCCGCTCGGGGAATCGGTAGAGGTTCGCCGGTGCGAGGGTCGGAATAAGCGGAGAGGGACAGGATGTAATAGGCCAGCGCCCAGCGATCGGCGTCGGGGAAGGCGTCCCGGAAGGAGGCCATCGGCGTTCCGCTGAGCCCGGTGGAGATGGTCCGGTAGATATCCTTGACCGAGGGGCCGGATTTGAACAGGCCCCGCGACAAATTCGCTGGAACGATCGGGAAGCCCCAATCGTCCTTCAGGCCGGCGGCCTTTGTTCCGTCTCCCTTGCCGGAGAGGCCGTGGCATTCCCAGCACTTGGCCTGTTTCCAGATCTCCTGGCCATGCGCCACCAATTCGGCCGTCGGCTTGGGCGGCGTGCCTATCTGGAGCGGCGCCCCTGGCGGCTCCTCGACGAAATAATAATAGGGCTTTTGCGGATCGGACTTGTCCACCGTCAGCACGTATTTGACGTATTGGATCACGGCGAGCCTGTCTTGCAGCGGCAGATCGAACCAGGGCGGCATCGCCGTGCCACGCACCCCGCGGCTGATGGTGCGCAGGAGATCAGCGTCGGTCGGCAGGGTGGCCTTGGTCAGCCTGAATTTGAAAACGCCGAGGGTGAAATTGCGCGGCCGCTGCTTGTAGGTGAACGTCGCCGCCATCCCGTTACCGTCGCCTTTGACGCCGTGGCAGCCGATGCAGTTTTTCTCGAACACCGCTTGGCCGCGCGCGATCTGCGCATCGGAGCGGGGCTCGGCGGGTTTGGTCGGGTCGATGATGTCGTCGGGCTCATAGACCTCGCGCCACTTGCCTCGGTTGGTGCCGAGCTTTTGCACATAAGCGGTGAGCGCCGAGATGGCGTCGGTCTCCGCCGCGAGCCGGACGTTGTCGCCCGTGAACTCGTCGTTGGGGGTCCACACAATTGGGGTCTTGCCCCGCGCCGACATCGGCACGAACATCAGCCCCGTCGGGTTGGGCGTCAGCTTCACCTGGGCCTTGCTGTCGAAATCGAAAAATTTTTCGGTGATCGCGTTGCGCTCCAGCGTCTTGCCGCCCGCTCCGTCATCGACGATCTTCACGCGGGTCGCGGGCGCGTCATAGAGGCCGGAGAAGCCGCCCATTATCGAGCCCGGCCGCACCATCGGCGGGTTCCAGAAATGCGCGAGATGCCACTCGTCGCCGTATTTCAACCCGGTGCGCGACAGGTCGGGCGCAATGCCCCGCGTGCCGAACGTCAGCGGGTCATCGTAGGCGTATTCGCCTGGCTCGACCGCCGGGCCCCACCGACGCGCGTTGGCGCTCACGTAGCCCCAGGGGCGGAGTTCCTCTTTGACGGGGCGGTAATATTGGGAATGGCAGTAAGTACAGCCGTCTTTCAGAAAGAGTTGGCGGCCGGCAGCTTCAAGAGGAGTGTAGTCGGTCGCCTCGGTCGCCACCCATTTGAGCTCGCCCAGGTCGGTCCGCACGACCGCCGTAACTGGAGCTTGGGCCTTACGGGTCTCCGCTGTGGGCGCACTCACCTGAAGCAGTAAAAAAAACGCAAAGCAAGCGAAACCGACCGTGGTCACGAGAGCCAGGCGCCGCAACTTCATTGCGGCCACCGCGCTACGCGCTCAGGGGAAAAGCGAAGCATGACATCACAGCTCCCGCTGAACCCTTGCCGCGCAGGAAACAACGCCTGCTTTCGCATCGTGGCATCCTCCCCCTTCGTGTAAAGAAATTATTACACATTAAAAGCAAACTGTCAAACAAGCTTGTCATTTTGGCTCGATTTTCGCCCCGCGTTGATAAGCGCGATTTCCCGTTCCACTCGTCGAAACTCCTCAGGCGTCGTCCTTGACGAACATATCCCCATCGACCGCGAGGCCCGGAGCCTGCCTCAGCTCAGCCGCCGCCGCATCGCCGCCGAGCGCGCGCTCTCCTAATCGTCCGCTCGGCCTCAGGCGCGGCCCGGATCGCGGCGTGCGGGAGGTCGCAGCGGCGAACTGCGTGGAGATTCAAGCTCGCAGCGCGACGAGTTCCGCCGGCGTCTGGCGCCAATAATTGCCTACGCCCGCCAGATCGGCGATCACCACGCACGCGCCGGCGGGTAGCAGGGTAGAACCCGTCGTCCAGCGATGCGTGAAGGTCTCGTCCGCGAATTCGGCCTCCTGCCAGCCGGACGCAAAAGCGTCGTCACGCCCTAGCTCGACGGACGAACCGTAAATCGGCAAAGCGGCGCCGCAGAGGCCGGGCGCGCGGGGATCGCGGCTTTCCGCGACCGTATGGGCGGGCACGAATGTCCGTGAGCGCAGCGCGATCTCGCGCCCACCGGAGGGCGGCATGAAGGCGAGCCGCGTCTGGGTCAACAAGGTCGGATCGATTCGGTGCCCATCGATCTGAACATGGGCGTCCGCCTCTTGCGTCACGCCGCAGCCGCGCCCGGGTCGCGGTGACCGCCGGACCCTCCAGCGCCAGAGGCGGACAGGTGTCGGCCCAATGTCTGGGCGCGAAATCGGGATGGGTCTCGAGAAACACGCCGCCTTTGGCGAAACCCGTTCGATTGCCGGTGTCGAGATAGGATTCCGTCGGAAGCCCCTCGGCGAAGATCACGTCATGCGCATCGAGCTCTACGTGCCAGTATTCAACCTGGTTGACCTCGATTGGCTTGACCGAGCGACCGTTGATCAACCTCGATACCGGAATCAGCGCCTCCTGGCAGGCGACATTGTGGCCCGGCGATAGCCAGAGGTCGCGCTTGGGCAGATTGTCGCCAAACGCGCCTGTCGAGACCCGCACTGGCCAAACATCGGCCGGCCTGGGATAATGCGAAACATCCACCTTACGACGGCCGATCCAAACGACGGGGCGCAACGCGCCGTCGGCGGTGACGGCGAGATCGCCGACACGAAGATCTTCGACCGCAATCTCGCCGCGCTCGGTGAGGATGCGCGTGCCAGTGCAGTAGCAGGGAGGCGTTTGAACGACGCTCGTCTGCGTGGCGCTGTTGGCTATGCCGCCGTTGACGCTCCAATCGATCGTCCTTGATAAGTCGGGGCCGCCCGCGCTTGCGTCGCCGGAGAAGGTATAAGTCACCGATCTCAGCTCCGCCTGGTAGGCGGTGACGATGTTCGCGCCGGAAAACGACAGCACGCCGTGGACGCTGTCGAATGATCCGACAATCTCCGCGATGCCGGAGAAGGTCACGGTATCGCCGACGAGAACCCCCTGACCGATCTGCACTGCGGCGCCCGACAAAGAGCCGCCGCTGTCGGGGGCGCTGACGGCTACTAAAGAATCAACGTCGATGGGCGATTGGCCGCTGGCGTAAGTGACCGTGCCGGAGGCGTTGATTTCCGGCGGCAGGTGAAGGGCGACATCGATTGAACTTGTCACCGGGGCGGAGGCGTCGCCGCATCGACCCCTTCCATCAATTCCTGCAACCAGCTCTCGTGCGCCTGGGCCATTCTCGCAAAAGTGTTTCGTCCCTTGGGCGCTATCCGCGCCACGGTGACACGACGATCTTCGTTTGACTGCTCGCGAGTGAGGAAACCGTCGTCTTCGAGCCGTTCGACAGGGCCCGTAATATTGCCGTTGGTCACCATAGTGCGTTTGGAAAGCTCACCGAGATTCAAGCCGTCGCTCTCGCGATTGAGCTGCGCCAGCAGATCGAATTGCGGGAGCGTGGCGCCGAACTCAAGGCGTAGGCGACGGCGGATTTCCTGCGAGATCAGTTTGCTCACCGAGAGCAGGCGAAGCCACAGCCGCAATTCCTGCTTCTTGCCATCCTGCGTGTCGCCGACGACGGCCTCCAGATCCAAAGACACGGCGCTTCTCTCCCGAATTCCGGCGCGAAGGTCGCTGAAACACGAAATTCCTTCAAGTTTCAAGCGCTCCACGAATAGATGATCACCAATGCAAACAAAGGCGCCGGTCACGCGTCGTCCCCGGGCGGCGGCCGTGTCGCAAAATCTGCGCAAAACCCCGCCCTTTCTCGCTCTTTTCAGGTCCTGAAGGCGCGCGCCGTCGCCGGTCAAATTATTTGCATTTGCATATGACGCGCGATAGCCTGAACGCAGAGGCGGCGCTGGCGCCCGCCTGTAAATACATGAAGGGGTTATGCGCATGTCCGACGCCGCCATCGCCAAGCTCGCCGCCGGCCTACTTTCGGGATCGGTGAAGGTCGTCGACCTCACCGCGCCGCTGGGGCCCGACACGCCGGTGCTTTATCTGCCGCCGCAATTCGGCAAGAACACGCCAAACGTCAAGATCCATAACATCTCCCAATACGACGAGAACGGGCCGTTCTGGGCGTGGAACTGGTTGGAGTTGGGCGAGCACACAGGCACGCATTTCGACGCGCCGCGCCACTGGATCACCGGCAAGGACCATCAGGGAGCGACCACCGATACAATCCCGCCGCAGAATTTCGTCGCTCCCGTCAATGTTATTGATCGCTCGAAAGAGGCTGCCGCCAATCCCGACTATCTGCTCACGGTGGACAGCATCAAAGAATGGGAGGCCGAGCACGGCCAGATCGAGGCGGGCTCGTGGGTGCTGATGCGCACCGATTGGCACAAGCGCAACGGCTCGAGCAAGGACTTCCTCAACGCCGACGAGAACGGCCCGCATTCGCCGGGGCCGACGGCGGAAGCCATCGCCTATCTGATCGATAAAGAGATTATTGGTTGGGGGCAGGAGACGATTGGCACCGACGCGGGCTCGGCCGGCGGCATGAACCCGCCGTTCCCCGCGCACAATCTCATGCATAAGGCCAACCGCTATGGCCTGGCCAGCCTCGCCCATCTCGACCGCCTGCCGGCCAAAGGCGCCATCCTCATCGCCGCGCCGCTGAAGATCGTTCAGGGCACAGGCTCGCCGGTGCGCGCGCTGGCGCTCGTGGGCTGAAATGGCGGGTTACGACCATATCATCGTCGGCAGCGGCATTAATTCGCTAGTGGCGGCGGCGATGCTCGGCAAGAAGGGCCGCAAGGTGCTGGTGCTGGAGCGCAACGCCGCCATCGGCGGTTGTCTGCTCACGCAGGAGGTCACCGCGCCGGGCTTTTTGCACGACGTGATGGCGACGACGATGGTGCTGTTCGTCACTTCGCCCGCCTATGCGGCGCTCGCCGGCGATCTGGCGGCGCGCGGTCTCGTGCTCGCGCATTGCCCGACGCCGACCGGCGTGCTGCGCCCCGATGGCGGCCACGCGATCCTCAGCATGGACCGCAAGCGCAACATTGCGCATTTCGACTCGCTGGCGCCCGGCGAGGGCGGTCGGTTCGATGAGGAGATGGGCAAGTTTGGCGGCGACGCGGAGTTCGTATTCGGGCTGCTGGGCGGGCCGCTGTGGTCGATGGCGACGCTGAAGCTCGTCGCCAAACAGGTATGGCGGCGGGGGTTCGCCGGTCTGGCTGCGTTCTTCGGCGAGGCGCTGGCGCCGGCGCGCGGTTATCTGGAGACGGTCTATCAATCCGAGTTGATGCGCGCGCTATGGGCGCCGTGGGCGTTGCATTGCGGATTGGGGCCGGAGAGCGCCTATTCGGCGGCGATGACCAAAGTGATCGGCTTCGCCATCGAAGCGGCGGGCTGCCCCATCGTGCAGGGCGGCGCCAGGAATTTGCTGAATGCGTTCTCCCGATTGATCGGGGATCAAAGCGGCGAAATCCTCACGGGGGCCGACGTCGACGAGATAATTTCCGACAGCGTCGGGCGCGCAGGCGGCGTCCGCCTCGTCGACGGGCGTACGTTCGCCTGCTCGCGCGGCGTGATTGTTTCGGCGACGCCGCAGCAACTTTATGGCCGCCTGCTCGCCAAATGGCCGACGCCGCCGCAGGTCAAGGCCGCCGCGCAGGACTGGCGCTATGGCAAAGGCAACATGCAGATTCACTACGCATTGAGCGCGCCGCCGAAATGGCGGGCGGGCGCGGCGCTGGGCGACGTGGCGCTGCTGCACCTGACGCCCGGACTCGACGGCGTCTCGCGCTCGGCCAACGAAGCGGAGCGCGGCCTGTTGCCGGCGGTTCCCACGATTTGCGTCGGTCAGCCCACCAGCTTCGACCCCATGCGCGCACCGCCGGGGGCGGGACTGCTCTGGCTGCAAATCCCCGACACGCCGCGCTGCCTCAAGGGCGACGCGGCGGAGACATTAGCTGTTCCCGCCGACGGACGCTGGACGCCGGAATTGAGCGAGGCGTTCGCCGACCGGATCGAGGCGATTTTGGCGAGCCAGATTCAAGGGTTCCGCAACACGATTCTGGCGCGGCGCGTCTATTCGCCGGCGGATCTGGAGAGCCTGAACGTCAACCTCGTTGGCGGCGATCCTTACGGCGGCTATTGCGGGCTCGACCAGTTCTTTCTGTGGCGCCCGTTGAAGCGGCCCGCCAACCATCGCACGAGCGTCGCGGGCGTCTATCACATCGGCGCCTCGACGCATCCGGGGCCGGGTCTGGCGGGCGGATCGGGCTTTCTGCTCGCCGCTTCGTTGTAGGCCCCGCGTCATCGGAGATTCGTTGGATTGAAAACATCGGCCAAACGCAAGACGGCGCCGGCGGTGGGGCCTACGCTGGGCGAGATCGGGCTCAGCAATTTCGCGCCCTATCTTATGAACCGCGTCATGGCGCGCTGGAACGCCGGGCTCGCCGACGACATGCGCACCCTCGGCATGACGACCCCCAAGATGCGGGCGCTGGCGATTCTGGGCCTGTTCCCGTCGCTGACCGTCAACGAACTCGCGGTCTATGCGGTGACGGAGCAATCGACAATGAGCCGCAGTCTCGACGCGCTGGAGGAGCAGGGACTCGTGCGCCGCATTTCACGCGCCGACGACATGCGCGTGCGCGATATCTCGATTACTCGCGAAGGTCGCGCGGCGTTCGACAGCCTGTGGCCGACGATGTACGGTCATCTGAAGGAAATGTTTGCGGGCGTCAGCGACGAAGAGCAGCGCGCTTTCGTCGCCGTGTTGCAGAAAATTCTCGCCAATTTCGAGCCGCGCGAGACTTGAAGCCTCAGCGCAGACCGTGCGCGGCGAGGATCGGCAGCACATTATCGCGAAAGTAAGGGAACTCCGCGACGTAGTCTACAAACGACAGCGTCGAGCCCGCAAAGCCGGCGCGGTGCAGCGACAGCAGCCCCTGCGCGACCTGCTCGGGCGTGCCCACCAGCGGAAAGCCGCCGTGCCCCGCCGCCATGCGGTCGCGGATCAGGGCCAGCAGATCGTGCGGGAAGGATTGCGCATGCGCGAATTGCAGGCGCACGAGATTGTCGAGTGCGGGCAGATCGACATTGTCCCTGCCGAAGTGTTGCAGGTACTCGGCGGCCTCGCGCTCGGTCGGACGGCAGACGACATGGGAGAATGTCAGCACGCCGACCTCGCGGCCCTGCGCGTTTGCCTGCGCCTTGAGCGCGACGACCTCTTCAATCGAGCGCTTCAGGTCGATGCAGGGGGTGAACAGGAAATGGGCGTTGCGCACGGCAAATTCCCGACCCTCGCCGGACCCGGCGGCGTTGAGGACCGGCGGCGGGCGCGACGGGCGGGGATTGCCGTAAATCCCCTTCAACTTGAAATGCGCGCCGTTGAAATCAAACGGACCTTCGCGGGTCCAAAGCGCCTTGACGACATCAAACCATTCCTGCGCATAGGCATAACGCTCGGTATGGGCCTCGGGCAACGTGAGGCCGAGCGCGTCATATTCCGGCTGGTTCCAGCCGGCGACGATATTGACGCCGACGCGTCCCTGGCTCACCTGATCGATGGTGGCGATCTGCTTGGCGACGACGACGGGATGATTGGCCGCGACATGGACGGTGGCGAAAACGTTGAGCTTCTGGGTTGAGGCCGCCAGACTCGCCGCCCAGGTCATCGTCTCCAGCACCTGCCCATGAAAATCCGTCTCGCCGCCGTAGCCGATCCAGCGCGCGATCGGGAGCATGAAATCGATGTCGGCCGCGTCGAGCATTCTGGCCAGCTTGAGATTGTTTTCCCACGAGGCGTCCCAACGCTCGGGGACTTTGGTGACCGACATGCCGCCGGAGCAATTGGAGGCGAACGTGCCGAGCAGGAAACGGTTGCGAGAAAACATCGTGTTCACGCTCATCCGCCCGCCCCCTCGCTGATCTCGAATCAGACTATTTTGGACTTCAACAAAGTCAAGCCGCCTCTCACAGGCTGGCGACGGTTTTCAGCACGCCGTCGAGCGCCGCGCCCTCCTCGTCGAGCAGCGCGGCTTCTCGCAGCCGCCGCAGCCACGCGCCCCCGTCCTCCCGCCTGACGAGCAGAGGCAGCGCCGAGAGCGTGCGGTCGAATTTGCTCAAACCCCGCGCGTACGTGTCGGAATAGCCCTTCACCAGACGGCGGCAGGCGATGATTTCGACGGCGAGATCGTAGTTGACAGGCAAGGTCTGCATGGCCTTGTCAATCCACGCCTTGCGATGCGCCGTCTCGCGGGCGTCGCGCAGGCTGCCGCGTCGCAGGCTCCTCAGTCCGGCCACGACATAGAGCGCGAAGAACCAGAACAGAGTGCCGGTGCGCACGCGCCGGCCCTTGCTGATGAGCCGGTCGAGAAAGCGATAGAGCCGAGGCCGCGCCTCGATTCCGCGCCCGAGTCGCTCGGGCAGCACGCCGCATATTTCTTCGAGGCGCGGATGCATGTATTCGGTGGTGTAGACGATCTGATCGCGGGCGGCGCCGACCTCGGCGCGCACGCGCGCAAAGCGGTCATTGCGGATTTTCAGATCGGC